>OGDF01002862.1_pt1 | contig 22358 bp, 26 predicted proteins | sample 1570141 | NCBI WGS metagenome assembly OGDF01 (sample SAMEA4370581, study PRJEB24528) | human gut metagenome | reverse complement strand
AACAAACTATTAAATTTATCAATTTTAGTATTGACTTCTAATAGTTAGTCACCTCCAGCATAAATAATCTGATAGTTTTTATTATATTCTACTTCATATAAATATTCTTCATTATCTAGGCTACAATTAACAGAGATTTTACCAGTAACTGTATTATCTTTGTGGTATGTTCTAACACTAAAGAAAACAATTAATGCTATACCAATAAAAACTAATATAAAAATACCAAGGAATTTTAATATTTTTATGATAATTCCTGCTAGTTTTTCCGTATTACTTACCTTTTCTACCAAAATATTATTGATATCATTATTCGTTAATTCATCTAAACTGATATTAAATAGTTTAGATAATTTCTTAGCTTGATTAATATCTGGCGTTGTTTCTTCTAGTTCCCACTTTGAAATAGTTTGTCTAGTTACCCCTACCTTTTCTGCTAATTCTTCCTGTGATAAATTATTTTTCTTTCTTAAACTAACTATTTTTTCTCCTAAATTCATATGTATTCTCCCTTCCTAAAGAAATATAGCATTTTAGGTATTTATATTCTACCAATTTTAGATTGAAGTTACGCAATTTTTCTTAACATTTATATTATTTCTAATTAAATCGTAAATTCAGCCGCTACATAGAAACTATCAAAAGTATTATTTCCTTTTTCTATTTTAATTTCTTTTATAATTCTATAAGTTCCCTTTTTTAATTTTTTATACCCATCTTCCCAATTTACTTCTAATTCTACTGTTTTATTTGGTTCTAAAAAAAATAACGGTAAAGTAAAATACATTTCTCCATCTAGTTTGTACCACTTTTTATTATGTTTTATTTCTATTTCATAGGAATTACCATACTGAATCTCTGTGTTACTATTATTTTTTAAAATTAAAGTTGCACTACTAGTGGTAAGTGTATTTTCTTTAATTGATAATGACACATCGTTTTCTGTAGTTTTAATATCTGATATAGTGTGATTATTATTTTTTAATACACAATAAATGATTATTCCTAAAATAATACCTGCTAGTAAAATAATTTTTATAGATTTTTTCATAATTCATTTCCTCCTCAGACTACTTTCTTTACTATCATTATACCAAATATTTAAGAAATACTAGTTTTTTTCTAATAACACTTATTTGGTTTCTTCATATAATAAACTAGTAAAGGAGGATATATGAAAAAGATAATTTATTCAATTATTTGTATTTTGATTATTGGTATGATTTTTCTTTTATTTATGCTTGATTTAAATAAAGGAGATAATAAGAAAGATAATCTAGAAAAAATTAGAGTTGCTGAGGTTGCACACACTGTTTTCTATGCACCACAATATGCTGCGATTAGTCAAGGATTCTTTGAAGAAGAAGGACTTGATGTTGAACTTATTTTAACACCTGGTGCTGATAAAGTTACTGCTGCTGTTTTATCAGGTGATGCTCAAATTGGTTTTTCTGGAAGTGAAGCTTGTATTTAGGTAGTGGTCGTTTAAGGGAAATATTAAATTCATTTTATAAAAAAACTTACACCATCATTTTTTAATTCTATTAATTGATTTTGCATCGGTTGTTTATTGTCGTAATTTAGGGACTTAGTAATACCTGTTTTTAATAAAATATCTAATTTTATCAAATTACGATTATTGTTTATTTTGGAAACATAAATTTTATCTATTAATAAATCCATAAAACTAACAAAATTATTATTGATACTCAACTGCTTTTCCAATTCTTCTTTTATATTTTCTAATTTTTTTTCTGTATTACCATTATATTTTTTGTCTGATTCAATATCTTTAAGTTCCTTTTCTATATTATTTATTTCAATATTTATAGCTTCATTCTTTTTACTGAATTCCTGATTAGCTATATAGTTATTGGTAACTAATTCTAATAGTTTTTCCTTTTTTGCTTCTAATTCCGTTATTTTTTTATTTAAACTAGCTATTTTTTGTGTAAGATTGATATCAATATTATGAAGTTTTACTCTATCAAGTAATTCTCTTTTTATCTTATCTTTGTTTTTTAGAAATTTAGCAATAATATCTTTAAACAAAATATCTAATTCACTTTCTTTTAATAATGGACTATTACAATATTTAATTCCCCTTTTATATAATCTACATGACCAATAACGATAATCGTTGACTCTACCTTTTTTAATACCCGATCTAGTATAAGCTATATTGTGTTCTTTACAGATTAATTTTCCACTATAAGCATAATTACTTCTTACCACTAATCTTTGTTTATTTTGGTATCCTATTTGTTTCTTTTCTAGTTCACTATTTACTCTATTCCATAATCCTTCTTCTACAATAGGGGGGATTTTTTCATTATCTTTATAAATTAACCATTTATCTTTTGGTACCTTTTTAGTAATACCTGACTTATAATCTAGGACAGTTGTTTTATTACCGCAATAATAGCCTTTATATTTAGGATTCATTAAAATTCTTCTAATTGTGGTTGTATCAAATGGCTTATCTTTACGATTAAAATAGCCTAATTTTTCTAAAGCAATAGAAGTCTTTTTTAAACTTAAATAACTATCATATAAAGTAAACATATTTTTAACAACAATAGCTTCCTTTTCAATTATTTCTAATGTTCCTTTATTTTTTGCATAACCATAAATATTATTACTACCTAATACTACTCCTCTTTTAATTGATTGTTTAAGTCCAAACTTTACATTTTCTGATAACTTTCTTAAATCATCTTGAGCAATACTTGCCATTAGGGTTAAACGAAATTCTGAATCAGGTAAAAAGGTATTAATATTATCGTTTAAGAAATAGACACCAACACTATATTTTAATAATTCTTGGGTGTATTTGATACTATCTAAAGTATTTCTAGCAAATCTTGGTACACTTTTTGTTAGTATTAAATCAAATTTATCATTTTTAGCATCTTCTACCATCTTTAAAAAGGCATCTCTTTTATTAACACTTTTTCCACTAATACCTTCATCAATATATCCTGTAGTAAATGTCCAATTAGGTACTGATTTCATTAGATTGGTAAAATAATCTACCTGGTTTACAACTGATGTTGCCTGTTCTTCACTATCACTAGATACTCTAGCATAAAATGTGGCTCTTAATTTTAAGTCATAGATAGATTTACCCGATAAAATTTCTTTTCTAATTTCTTCTAACAAATTATATTTTTTGTATTTATCAAAAGTCAATATAAATCTCCCTTCCTGTAATTTTATTTTTATTAGAACTATGTTTTATTTTCTAAACTCTAATCTTATTTCTGATATTTCATTATCGATTTCTTCTTTTATTTTTTCAAAAACATCAAAACTAATGAAGTTATTTTCGTATAGTTTTTTTGATAGAAATTTTTCTAGGATTAAATTTAAATGTGTTTCCGATAAGATTAAATCTTGTTGATAAACGATTTTTTTCATCTCATCACCTAATAAAATTTTATGAATTTTTCATATATTTATGTTTGATTGAGTTTATTATTTTTAGCAAAAAAAGAACTACAACTTAGTGTAATTCTTAATACTGTTTTGTACTCATGGTTCCTAATTTCTTTTGTTTACTTTTAAAATTAGATGCAAATCCACTATTATAAATAAATGTATTCCATATATCTTGTGGAACTACAACTTCAGATATGATTCTATTATGTTCTAAATAACCTTTTCCAATTGATTCTAGCCTAGGTAATTCTAATATTTCTAGTTTTTTATTGTTGTACATAAATAGATTTCCTGCTTTTTTTAGTCTTGGTAAAATTAATTTTTTTAATCTGGTATTAGATGTCAAAAATTCATTTCCAATTTCTTCTAGAGAAGGCAAGTATATCTCACTAATTGAGCGATTATATGGTATAAAACCGTTCCCTACTTTTTTTAGATATGGCATTACTATTTCAGAAAGTAAAAGATTATGAAGTAAAAAACTCCTACCAATTTCATTTAATAATGGTACATCTATTAATTCTAGATCACTATTACTAGCCAGAAAACTATCGCCAATTCTTCTCAAATTTTCTAAATATAATGTTTTCATTACAATGTTATGATATAAGAAATTATCATCTAACTGCGTTATATTATTATTACAATAGCTTATTATTCTATTCTCTTTATCTAATCCTATAGTTATTGGTTGTTCTCCTATATCTAAACATATATATTTTCTATCTTCACTCTTTTTAATCTGTACTTTATTAATTATATTTAGTCCAGTAAGAAAGCTATCTTTTATAAATCTATCATATAATTTTAATTTTTTTGATTTAATATCTAGTATAAAATAGTCAAATACTATATATCTATCTTTTTCATATTTTTTTATTTCAAAATTATCAATAATTATATTATCAGGGCAATAATAAGTATTATTTATTTCATAATTATATTTGTAAAACTTACCATCACTTGCACATACATAACCTGGTATTTCAAAATTTTGTTGGTTAGATTTTTTGATATCTAAATCATATGTTATCTCAAAACTTCTAGTTAAACCACATACAATATTCTCCAAATTATTACTAAATGTTGAATCTGGATTATTTACTGTATGATTATATCTATTCTTTATTGATACCGTAGATTGAGCATATTTAGTAAATTGAATGCTAATCACTGAAGTTCCATATCCGTCTTGTCTTTGTGGATTAGTAAAATTTTCTCTTTTAATATCAGCTACATTTTTCTTAACAGCAAAAAATATATAGCAACTATTTAGTCTTCCACCACGAAAAGTACATAGTTCTTCTCCTTTTGCATAATATTTTTTAAATCGTTGAATATCCTCTTCTGTTTTACATTCATATAAAGTATAACCAACACTATCCAATAATTCCTTTGGTGTTTTATTTGTATTAATTTCTATTTCTTCTTTCGTATCCACTAAACTATTGATAAAGCGTTGAAAGTCTGCTTTCAGATTATTATTTACAATATCAGAATATAAAAATTTAGAAGGATAAAAATTACTTTCTATCAAACTATACAATAGTCCTTCTGTTTCAAGTAAAGTTGGAAACAACTCTCTACATAAATGTGCGAATGATTCACTATATTTCTTTTTAATATTTTTTAGGTCTGACTGCATAATATCAATTCCTTTTCTAAATATTATAAACATTTTTCAAAGTTTGTCTATTTATTTTTCTTTCATGCACAAAAAAATAGAAACTTAATTCTATTTATTCTAAATCAAACATTTTGTGTTGTATATTTTCAGTATCTTCTAAGCAAGTTTTATATAGTGAATATATTTCAGTATCTTTATATTTTGTCTCTTTAAAGTCATTATTTAAATCTAATATTTTTCCATTACGATAGCTTATTAAAATAGGTGAATGGGTGGCAATTATAAATTGACTTCCCTTTTTTACTAATTGGTCTATCAAATAAAGTAATGATAACTGTCTTTGTGGTGAAAGTGCTGCTTCTGGTTCATCTAAAATATATAATCCATGATCTGTAAATTTATACTTAACTAATTGTAGAAAAGATTCTCCGTGAGAGCACTTATGTAAATTTCCACCATATGAATCATATAGACTATAAAATTCATTTTCTTCTACTAGTCTTTGAACTTCTGTTCCAAAATTATAAAAACTCTCTGCTCTTAAAAAAATTTAGTCTTTGCTTTATTAAATGTTAATACTCTCAAATAGTCTGAAAGATTTGATGAAGTATTCTTTGTGCTATATCTAAAATTTTCAGTACCTCCTTCTGAAGGTAACCCTAATGCTATAGCTATTGCTTCTATAAAAGTAGATTTACCAACTCCATTTTCACCTATGAAAAATGTAACTGGTGAAGTGAAATTTAACTCCTGAAAATTTTTTACTAATTCAATATTAAATGGGTACTTTTCAAAACTTGGAATTTTTTCTCGTTCTAATACAATTTTTTTAACAATTAAATCACTATCAAAACTCACTTTCAATCACCACACTTTTATTTTTTTATATTAGCTTAATCTTTTTTAGTAGAAATATTTAATTTTCTTACTCATTAAAACCTTTTTACTACATTTACCCACATTCAATTATGAAATATCTACATTCATTTATCTTAGAAATTAAAGATTTAGTTTTAATATCGTAGTTAGTTTGTATAATTTCACAAGAATTCCAAACAATTGGATATTCCTTTTCTAAATGAATAAATGGTCTATCTTTTTGATATTTACCAGTTGGTTTTTCTATTTTTCCGGTTAATGGTTCTCTACTACTACGAAAATATTTATAAATATCTGCTATTCTTCCTTTTTGTTGTCCTATATAAAAATTTTTATTGTCTGTTAAAACTATACAATAAGTTTTACTAAATCCTTTATTTTTTAAAAATTGCATAAATTTGATATCTTTGGCAAACTGGTACATTTGCTCTGGGACTTGTCCATTTAGTGGGTATTTTAATTCAATTGCGTATCTTTCTGAAATATCATTTTTATTATATATATAAATATCCATTTCTTCTTTTATTCTCTCTTCATTAGAATCTGTTAACTTATCATAGTTAATATGAAGATGTTTATTTGCATTGCGTTCAAATTCAATTTTATAATTTTTGTGATATACATTTCTTAAGTATATTCCCAATTCATGTTGAAAACTAAATTCATTATATATACTAATTTCTTCTTCTTTTAAATAGTTAAAAAAATCCTTAATTAATTCTTCAAAGTTGTTTCCAAATTTTTCTTGTTCTTTCATTATTTACACCCTTTCCTATTTATCCGGTTGTCATCATGAAATATTTATTTTATATAAAAGTATTATGTCTTTCTAATTCAAAAAAATTATTTCTAATCTGTGTGTAGTTTCTATTATATTAGTTACCATTTTTTATATTTTTTAAATTTCTATGTTATTTTTTAGTCTAACTTATTAAATATTTCTTTATAAGATTCTCTATAATTTAAATATATCTCTTATGAAACTTTTTGTATTTGGAGGTAATTTTGATGTTGTATTTTTATCTAAGAATTGCTCCATTTCTTCTGAACTATTAATTCTATAGCCCAAAGATATATACCAATATATTATAAGCACTTTTCTAACAATTTCTCTTAAATCAAATTCATTTTCGTCAGTTATAGATATTGGTTCATTCCCATGTATATATGAAGATCTAATATCATAGTAATTAATAATTTTACTTTTCATACTTTTACACTCATTTGTAGGCAAAAATTGTATTTTACTAGTATATTTTGATATTTGTGTACTTATTTTTTTATCTTTTTCATTTAAGTTAAATAGCGATTCTAATGAAGAGAATAATAAAATAAATCTAATATATTAATCATTTGGAACAAATGAATTTATAGAAAGATAATGCTCTCTTAAACCTATTGTTTTTCTCTTCTAGCTCTATTAACGATTCATCTGAAATATTAATTCTTAAGCTATTACCTAGTAGTTCTTTTTGCTCATCATTATAATCACATATCATTAGATTTGATGATTGAGCTGCAGAATATCCAACATAGGTTAATATATTTTTATTTTTATCATATATTGTGACTTTAAATATAGGCAATCCAATATTTAAATTTGTTATTAATCGTAATTTTAATTCTAATCTATTTACTTTTTCCAAAATTGTATTCAAGTAAAATTTTTGCAATTCGTAAGTATCTTTAAATTTCTCTTCATCAACATCCAATTCAAGCAATTCATCATTTTCAAAATATTTATAGAAAACTTCATCTTTTTCTTTGGGGAAATACACTGATGAAAATAAATGTCCACTGGTATAAAATATACTATCCGGATGTTTCATATTAATTATATTCTTATCATATTCACCTGTTTTTTCAATGTAGCCATCTATCTTATAATCAATCATTGGAAATAATCCATTTATTAATATTTTGTTTTTATAATAAGTTTTCATATATATCACCAGCTATATTATATCACTTAGTCATATTTATTTTAAGTATCTTTCTCTATTCTCAACTTAATATTTTTTAAATAAATATCTTTGCATAACGGCCTATTTTCCTATTATATTACTTCAGAAGCACTACTTATTTAAATATATTTTCCTCTAGCAAGCAGCCTTTTATGTATACAATGCTGGTGAAAAAGATTATTTAAAAACTTTTGCACAACTTACTCAAAAAGATGGTTCCTTTTTAGTATCTAGACAAAAGTATGATAATTTTACATTAGATGATTTAAAAGGAAAAAGTGTGATTGGTGGTCGTCAAGGTGGTATGCCTGAAATGACTTTTGAATGGGCACTTAGACAAAATAATATAGATCCTGTTAATGATTTAAATATCGATACTAGTATTGCGTTTGCTGCTATGAGTGGTGCTTTTATTGGTGGTCAAGGAGATTTTGTCACTTTATTTGAACCTAATGCTTTACAAATTGAAAAACAAGGATTAGGTTATGTAGTTGCATCTATTGGAGAATTAGGTGGTGTTGTTCCTTATACTTCTTATAGTGCTCGTAGTAGTTATTTAGAAAAAAATCCTGAAATTATAGAAAAATTCACACGAGCTATTCAAAAAGGACTTGATTATGTCCATAATAGTAGTGATGAAGAAGTGGCTAATGCTATTTTATCATTTTTCCCAGATACATCTTTAAATGATTTAGCTGGCGTAATTGAAAGATATCGTAGTATTGATGCTTGGCCTACTACTACTAAATTTAGTAGTGAATCTTTCTACCACTTACAAGAAATTATGCAAGCTGCTAATGAACTTAATAGTGCTGTTAAATACGAAGATTTGATTTATACTAAGGATTAAAATATGCCAATTTTAAGTATTAAAAACTTAAAAAAGATTTACCATGATATTGATGGAGAAGTTTGTGCGATTGGAGATATTAATCTAGATATCTATGATAAAGAACTTGTTTCTATCGTTGGACCATCTGGTTGTGGAAAAACTAGTTTACTTTCTATCCTATCTAATTTAGAAAATAAATCAAATGGTACTATCTCTTTTGATAAAGAGAATATTAAGCTTGGTTATATGCTACAAAAAGATGCCTTGTTTCCATGGAAAACCATTCTAGATAACTGTTTAATTGGATTAAAATTAAATCATACTTTAAATGATGATACAAAAAATCATGTAATTGAATTATTAAACACCTATGGTCTAGGAGAATTTATTCATAAATATCCTGATAGTCTATCTGGAGGAATGAAACAAAGGGTTCTTTGAATATAGTATAGACACTAATTATCATTAGTTATTTTTTTATTAGAAAATGCAAAGATTCAAAGTAAATACTATAGAAATTACTTTGGGAGAAAGAGTCAAGTTAAATGCAACCCTTTTTATCAGGGGGTGGAATTTACTTTGAAATTTCAGGGAATTAAAAAAAGATATCATAAATTTCATGTAGCTTATTGACTACATTTAGTTTCTATCGTATACTTAACTTGAGGTGAAAATATATGGGAAGAAATATGTGTTGTGGCATAGCTACAAAAATAAAAGTTAGTACTAAGACTAACTTATCTGAAAAAAAGGAGGAGGTTTTAAAAAGAATTGGAAGCGTATTTGATTTAAAATACTACGATATTGTTGATAGTAACAGTGGTAATTATATGTGTTTATATTTAAAAGAAGATCTATTTAATCAAGAATTTAAAGATTTATTTAAAGAATTAATAGAGATTTCACCTTTTAGATTTACACTATATGATTGTATTGAATTTGCTACTGAAAAAAAAGCATTTGATGGAAAAGCAGTCAAGGAACAACTTATTGATTATTTTAATAATGATTTTGCTTTAAGTTTAAGAAAAGAATATGATAAAAATTTTAATAGGAATTTAATGAAATGGGAAACCGATAAAAATAATTATAGATACTATATAGATGACTTTCAATATTTTAATGAAGATATAGGGTTAGATTGGGAAAACTATTTTTTCTGTACTGATATGTGTGATTATACTTTATTTGATGATAGTATAAATAGTGATGATCGTATTAACATAGGATTTAACTTTATACCACTTTATTTTGATACAGATAAAACAGATAGTGAAGATATTTCTTTTACATTAAGACTTTTAAATCATTTTTTGAGAGCTTCTTTAAAAAGTAATTTAAAAAATACATTAATATTTGGATTAACTGATTAGAAGGTATATTGTGGAAAGAATAAACGATGATATTGAAACTATAGAATTAGAATATAATTTGATATGTGATTTCATAAAACTAAGAAATGGACTTGGTTTAACACAAAAACAAATGGCTGACGAAGCACATGTAGTAAGAGAAATGATATCTGTTATCGAAAATAGAAAGAAACACCCTCAAATTAATACACTTATTAAAATATTAAAACCATTTGGTTATACTTTATCTATTACTAAAATTGATAAATAATTGTATATTAGTTTTAATTTAGATTCCTTTTAATATATTTAAATTAGAGGTGTTTCATTTGAAATATAATGTAATTGAAATATATGATAAGAGTTTAAATGACGATAAAATTAGGAAAATAATTAATAAAAAAATATATAATATTATAGAAAAATTAGAGTTTAGCTATCCTTATAAAAAGGGTGGTAATCATATTGAATGATTTTAATACAAGTTTAAGAGTTGGGATTTACTTAAGACTATCAAATGAAGATAGAGATAAAATTAGTAAAGAAGAAGTTAGCGAATCTATTAAAAATCAAAGAAATATGTTATTAGATTATATAGAGAAAAATTCTGAGTTTATGTTAATAGATGAATATTGTGATGAGGATTTGTCTGGTGCTGGTACTTATAGGCCTGAATTTGAAAGATTAATTAGAGATTGTGAGAACGGAAAATTAGATGTAGTTTTATGTAAAAGTCAATCAAGATTTTCTAGAGATATGGAAATTGTTGAGAAGTATATTAATAATAAATTTAAAGAATGGAATATTAGATTTATCGGTTTATCAGATAATGCAGATACCGAAGTTTTAGGAAATAAAAAATCAAGACAAATAAATGGACTTGTTAATGAATGGTATTTGGAAGATGTTTCTAATAATATTAGGAGTGCTTTTTATTCAAAAATGAAACAAGGAGAATTTATTTCTCCATTTGCACCATTCGGTTATGAAATATCTCCATATGACAACAATAAGTTAATTGTTGACACTGTTGCTAGTATTATTGTTAAAGAAATATACGATTTATATTTAAAAGGTATGGGATTTACAGGAATAGCTCATTATTTAAATGATAAAAATATTCCTTGTCCATCTCTTTATAAATATAAAAAAGGTATTAAATTAAATATAATTAGTAATAGACCTAGAGAAGAAATTAAATGGAATACTAATGCGATTAAAACAATATTAAAAAATGAATTATATTTAGGGCATTTAATTCAAGGAAAAAGAACTACTGTTAGTTATAAAAATCATAAAGTAATTAATAAACCTGAAGATGAATGGATTCGTAGAGAAAATATGCACGAGGCTATAATTGATGAAGAAACATTTGCAAAAGTTCAACTTGCTTTAAAAGAAAGGACAAAGCCTATGAAATCAACAGGAATTGTTCATAACTTTTCTGGCAAAGTTTTTTGTAAAGAATGTGGTCGCTATATGAGAAAGAAAAATTCTTCTAAACATGAATATCTTGTATGTTCTAATAACAGAGATGGTTACAATGATTGTATAAATAAGTCATCTATTAGATATGATGCTTTAGAGGAATTAGTTTTAAGTCATATTAATAAAAAAGTTAAAAAGTTTTATAATTTAAATATTCTAGAAACTGAATCAGCTAAAAAAGAAAATAATAAGTTCACTAAAAAAATCAATTTATTAACAAAACAAAAAGAGAATATAGTTAATCAAATGACAAAGACTAAAAATTATTTAAAAAATCTTTATGAAGATAAAGTTAATGGAATAATTAATGCAGAACAATTTAAAGAATTAATTACTAATTATAATAATGATGATGAAAAGTTAAAAGGCCAACTAAAATCTATTGATAATGAGATTAACTATTATACACTAAAAGAATCTTCAAAAAAAAATACAAAAGAATTATTTAATAAATACCACCAATTAGAAAAATTAAACAGAGTTATAGTAGGTGAATTTGTAGATAAAATATATATTAGTAAAATTAATGATGAAACAAATACAAGAGATATTGAAATTAAATGGAATTTTGAATAATCTCTACTATATAACCAAATCTTGAATGAAAGAATGTGATAAGTAATGAATCAAGAAAAACTAGAAACAATTGTAGAATTATTTGAAGGTAAAGAAATTAGAAGTATTTGGGATAGTGAAAAGGAAGATTATTACTTTAGTGTTGTTGATGTTATAAATGCTTTAGCAAACCCAAAAGATGCTAGAAAATACTGGTCAGTATTGAAATCAAGACTAAAAAAAGAAGGCAGCGAAGTGACTACAAATTGTAGTCAGTTGAAAATGTTAGCACCTGATGGAAAAATGAGATTAAGAGATGCCATGAAAACAAATGACATTTTAAGACTTATTGAATCAATTCCTAGTCCTAAAGCAGAGCCATTTAAAATGTGGCTAGCAAATTTAGGTAGCGAAAGAATTGATGAAGTATTTGATCCTGAAATAGCAATTAAAAGAGCAATTAATTATTATCGCAAAAGAGGATATTCTGATAAATGGATTGAAACTAGATTAAAAGGAATACTAGATAGAAATAAACTTACTGATATATGGAAAGAAGGAGGAATTACTGAAAATTATGAATATGGAATACTTACTAATGAAATATATAAAGAATGGTCTGGTATGAAAGCCAATGAGTATAAAGCATATAAAGAAATTAGAAAAGAATCTTTAAGGGATAATATGTCTGATATAGAAGTTGCTCTTACTGATTTAGGAGAAATTGCTACTCGTGAACTTGCTAAAGAACACAAACCTTATGGATTAGAACAAAATAAAAAAATTGCTAAAATGGGTGGACATGCTGCTAAAGTTGCTAGAGATGATATTGAAAAAAATTTAGGTAAATCAGTAATTAGTAGTAGTAATGCACTTAACTACCAGTATATAGATGAAAATAAGCAAATAGAAAACAAATAACTCTGTTAAAAATAAAGTTAAACTAAAGAAAAATTGTAAATTAATATAAAAAGAAGAAAAAAGTGTCTTCACTACATTCAAAGAGTTGCTTTAATTAGGACACTTGCTACTGACCCTGACATATTACTTTTGGATGAACCATTTTCTGCTTTGGACTATGTTACGAGACTTGCCCTTTCTGATGATTTATATAAAATTATTAAAAATGAGGGTAAAACTGCTATTTTAGTAACACATGATTTAGCAGAAGCTATTTCTTTATCTGATAGAGTAGTTGTGTTAACAAAAAGACCGGCCACAGTTAAAAAGATTTATGATATTAATTTAACAGATAAATCAACTCCTATTCATAATAGAAAATGTAAAGAGTTTAGTACCTATTATGATGAAATTTGGAGGGATTTAGATGTCCACTTATAGTTTAGAACACAAATTATTCTTAAAAAAAATCAAAAGAAATAAATGGTTTGTCCGTTTTAGTCAGTTACTAATTATTATATTCTTTTTAGGAATATGGGAGTTAAGTAGTGAGCTTGGTTATATTAATACCTTTTTATCTAGTTCTCCTAGTAGAGTGTTTCATACCTTTATTTCTCTTCTAAAAGATAATAATCTATGGAATCATGTATGGGTAACTGTTTATGAAACTTTAGTTAGTTTTATTTTAGCTTCTGGTATTGGATTTATTATTGCTTCTATTTTATGGTGGAATAAGACTATTGCCAAAATACTAGACCCCTATCTCACTATTTTAAATTCATTACCTAAAGTAGCACTAGGACCCCTTATTATTATTTGGGTTGGTGCCAATACAAATTCTATCATTTTTATGGCCCTTTTAATTTCTACTTTTATTACAATTATTAATATTTATCAAGGGTTTATTTCTACAGATCATTATTTTATTACTCTCATGCATACTTTTAATGCAAAAAAAAGGCAGATTTTTATTCATTTAATTGTTCCTAGTAATAAAAATAATCTCATAAATTGTCTAAAAGTAAATATTAGTATGAGTTTAATTGGCGTGATTATGGGTGAATTATTAGTATCTAAAGAAGGTCTTGGATACCTAATTATGTATGGATCACAGGTATTTAATATCAATCTAGTGATTACTTCCGTCGTTATTTTAGCTATTATATCTTACTTAATGTATGCATTAATTGCATTTATTGAAAAAAAGACAGTTAAGAATTAGTTCCTAACTGTCTTTATCTTTTTACCTGCTAATAAAATATAAGAGTTATCTGGCTGATAGTAACAAGTCTGCAAAATAATAATATCATCTGTATCTAATACTTCTGTATTCGTATCGTATACAGAATTTTCTTTTAAGTATGATAAATGATTATGCCATTCTTCATCTGTAAAATTTAATTTCATATGTTGATAATCTGTTGTTACCACTAAGATAGAGAAAATTTGATATTCATATGTTTCATTTTCCATTTCCAGTATTATTTTACTATGATTCCTATAAAAAGAATTATCTAAAAAGTTTTCTAAGATATGAAATTCAGTTTTTAATGTTTTTGAATTATGTCCATAGATTAATATTTTTCTATCGGTTGATAAATTCCTGTAATCCATAAAGGTAGTACCAATTTTACTAGTTTCTTTTTTTAAATTATGTGTTAAATAATAATCATTATCTGTTGTTTTAACAACAATACTTTCTAAGTCTGTATTTTCTATTTTTAAAATAGCAATAATGTCATTATTTTGGTAATTATTTCGTAGAGTAATGATACTATTTTTAGAATTTGTTTCCTTATTTATCTCGCTATTCGTGTCTGTAGTTAATTCTTCTTTTTCAGCAATTACTACTTGTTCATTCTTTAAATTACTGTCATTAGATACAGGAAGTTTATATACAAAAAGAGAAAAAATTATGATAGCTACTAGGACAATATATTTTTTTAAACTATTCTTCACAGTTAGTATTTGGTGGTAATGGATAATCTATTTCTATAGGATCTTCTTTGATTACTTCAGGTGTTGATGTAGGTTCTACTGGATCTATTACTGGTACAGGAGGTTCTTCTTTATCTTTTTCAAATCTCATTTCTAAATAGAAACCAATATAATAGTTTTGGTAAATATTCGTCATATATTTACCATTAATATATACATGGGGCATATTTACTTTTTGTGTTGTATCAGTTTCAATATTATTTAAATTTTCTGCTAGAATATTATTAGCTATTTTATAAGAATTTTCTTTTCTCATATAAGAGGCAACACTATATAATTCACTATTTTCATCATTAATGGTAGCAGTATCAAAGGTAAATGCTAATAGTTTATTATATAGAAAATTATAGGCTAGTTCTATTACCTCTTGATTGGTTTCTTTAAAAGATTGTGTATAATTACCATTAAATAGTTCTGCTATAGCTTTTGTTGGTAGATCTTCTAGCACTTTAGCATCTGTTTGGTATTTTTGATTATAAAAGTCTAAGTAGTATTTGTTTAAGTCTTTACTTCCATTTGGGTACTTATCCTTATCTAATATTTTATCAATTTCAGAATCTTTTAACATTTCTTGTGTTACTTTTAAAGTAGAATTTACTCCATATAAACTTTGTAGTGCTGTATTTTTAGTGCGATAAAAACCTATTTGTTCTCTTATTTTATTATCTGTAAAAGTGTATGCGTTCGAAATATGAGCACCTATTTCAGAATCTTGATAAGAATCAAAATCTTCTGTACTTAATATTAGAGAGTTATTAACATAATGATAGTTATTTTCTGATTCATTTTTGATTTCAATGTTGAAAATATCATCATCACCTGGTAGAGCACAATTATTCATATAGCCATTTGGAACAAGTATGATACTATCTTCATTAAAATCTTTAGGAATTGTATAGGTTATTTTATATTCCCTTCTTCTTTTACCATTTTCACTTTTATCGATTACTTCTACTTCACTTTCTAAAATTCCACTGGTAGTTGTAGTCATTTTGTTTTGTTCCGTTTTCCATTTACTATTAGTTAGTGCTAAAACATTAGTATTAATACACAATAAACAGCTTATTAACAGCATAGTGGTTAACTTTTTAAATTTTTCTTTCATGTTATATTTTCCTTTCCTATTTTCTAATTGTATTTTATTCCTTGTTGATGGCTAAATATGTCACATGATGGATAAATTTAAAAATTTTTATAGAAAAAAACTGTACTTTTAAGCGTACAGTCCGATTCTATTTATCATTTGATAACTCTAAACTTGATTTAGGATTTAAAGTTAAATCTGCTCTTTCTCCTAAGATATAAGCATGATATCCACTTGCTGCTATCATAGCTGCATTATCAGTACAGTATTTAATATCTGGGAAAGAATAGTTAATATTTTCTTTTTCACAAAGACTAGCTAGTTTTTCCCTAATTCCTTTATTGGCTGCAACTCCTCCAGCTACAATTAAGTTATTTACTTGATAATCTTTTAGAGCCTTCATCGTTTTCTTCGTTATAATTTCTACTACTGTATTTTGAAAAGAAGTAGCTAAATCTTTCTTTCTAATTTCATTACCACGTTGTTCTTCATTATGCACTAAATTGATGACAGCACTTTTTAAACCACTAAAACTAAAATCATAACTATTATCATTTAATGGAAGAGGTAATTTATAAGTATCTTCTCCTTCATGAGCCCATTTATCAATAGTAGGTCCACCTGGATAAGGAACTGATATTACTCTTGCCACCTTATCATAGCATTCACCAATGGCATCATCTAAAGTACCACCTATTTTTTTAAATTTGTAATGGTCCTTCATATAAATTAATTCCGTATGGCCACCACTAATTACCAAGGCAATTAAAGGAAAAGTTAATTTATTTACTAATTCGTTAGCATAAATATGTCCTGACATATGATTGACTGGTATTAGAGGAATGTTATTGACATATGCTAATGTCTTTGCTGCTTCTACTCCTACTAATAGAGAACCAACAAGTCCTGGACCATAGGTTATCGCTATTCCATCGATTTGTTTGATATCCATGTGTGCTTTTTCAAGACATTCTTCAATTACCATTGTAATATTTTTAACATGATTTCTACTAGCAATTTCAGGTACTACTCCTCCAAAATCTTTATGAATATCTATCTGTGTTAAAACAACTGTTGAAATCTCTTCACAACCATTTTTAACAATAGATGCACTGGTTTCATCACAACTTGTTTCTATTCCTAATATGTATACATCTTTCATTTACATCAACTCTTTTTCCATTAATATTCCGTCAATTCCTTGATAGTATTTTCTTCTTACTGCTACTTTAGAAAAATCAAATTTTTCATACAGATGAATTGCTTTTATATTCGTTTCTTTTACTTCTAAAGTTATACTTTTGACATTATGGCTTATACATTCATTTACCATATATTCTAATAATTTACTGGCTATTTTTTGATTTTGGTATTCTTCTAGTACATTAATATTAATAATTTCAGCTCTTTCATACATTATATAGTAATTTATAAAGGCAACTGGTTCTCCATTTACTAAATATGTCAAGTAATTTGTAAATTGATTATTTTTAATATCTTCTTTTACACTTTTACTTGTCAGTATTTTAGGAAATAGTTCCGATAATTTATCAATGTACAATGATTCTTCTTCTATTTTTTCTATCATATTAACTCTAGATTTTGTTTTTCCTCAGCCTCTGTTTGTTTTAAATAAATAGGGTTTACAGAATGAGGATTAATACCTTCCTTAGCGGTAAATGTATTTACAATTTTTTCAATATTTGGATTATAACTTTCTGTTTCTATATTTTCAAATTTTTGGTTACTTATATATGCAAATTTATCAAGTAATTGTCCTGTAGCACATTTTAAAGTTTCTAATGATATGTATTGTGGTTTTAAAATAGGCATATTATCTTTACTATAAATAGCTCCATATACATAGCCTCTTCTTGCATCTATTAATGGTACTTTTATTATATCATCTTCTTTGCTTGAGATAGCCATTGCTTCTAAACTAGAGATAGTTACAATTTCTTTCTTTAAAGAGTAAGCATATGTTTTAGCAATTGTTACTCCTACTCTTATCCCTGTAAAGGAACCTGGACCGTTTACTACTATAATTTTATCTATATCATTTGGTTCTAAATTATTTTGTTTTAGCATTGTATCTATTTCTTTTAATGTATAACTTGATAAATCTTTTCCTAAATCTTTTTTTACTTCTGATACTAGTTTTTTATCTACTACTAAGCCTGTATATAGATAACTTGTAGTAGTATCTATATACAAAATTTTCATAGTACTGCCTCACATAAATCTTCATACTGTTGTCCATAAGGTGTGATTAAGAAAATACGAGTATTTTCATCTTCTTCTGATAGTTTTATTTTAATTTCTAATCTTTCTTCTGGAAGATAATCTTTAATCATATCTGACCATTCTATAATCACAACTCCACCACTGTGGTAGTATTCTTCGATTCCAAGATCATCTACTTTGCCATCCAAGCGATATACGTCCATATGGTATAGATCCATTTCTCCTGATGTATATTCTTTTATAATATTGAAGGTTGGACTAGTAATAGCTTCTTCTATTCCTAATGAAGATGCAAATCCTTTTGTGAAAACAGTTTTTCCACTACCTAAGTCACCTTGTAAACAAATTACCATATTTGGAAATTTTTCTGATTCAATATTTTGAGCAAGTTCAATTGTATCTTGTTCACTTCTACTTGTTACTTTATATGTCATTTCTATCACCTACTTTATTATAGCAAAAAAAAAATAGATTATACAACCTATTTTTCTTCTTTCTATTATTATGCTTGTTGTGGTTTTAAATATTTAGCTAATAATTCAATTATCTTTTCGTCTTTAACGACAGCTACAGCTTTTTCCCCATCTACTTCTGTTTCTTCTAAAAACTTGAATTTTCCTAATACTTCTTCTTCATTTTCAGATACTTGGACTACAAGATAGTAGTTTTTACTTTGATAAACAGCTTGATTTAAAACCATATATTTTTCTTTATTTCCTAAAGTTAAAATATTATTTATTAAATTTCCCATTTTATCCTCCTACATGCTTTTTGATGAAGTATTTTCTTGTTGATCTACTGAAACATAACCAATCGGTGTACCATTATTATCCATTCTAACTGCTACATTTCCACCATCCTGATAATAATTATTTGCTTCTGTTTCATTCATTTTTTGAAGTTGATTATCCTCAATTTTGTAGTAGGCACTTGGTTCAGCATTTTGCCAAGATTCTGTGTATGGTTGTAATCCATTTGTATTATTGATAGCTCTATCAGCTGATGTGTATACTTCTGAATTACTATTTAAAATATTTGATAAAGCCTGACTAAGATCTTCTTTATAACTTGTTTCTTCATCAGTAGGGGTAGCAACAACTTCACTAGTTTCTACTGGAGTTGTTTCAATAGCAGGCTCAATTGGAGTCTCTATATTTGACTCAGTTGGAGTTTCAAAAGTCTGTTCTGTTGTTTGAGGTATTTCATTAGTATTCGTTTTATCTTCATTATTTTTAGATATACCTGCCATACCTACAATACCAATAAATGCTGCTGATGTTACTGCTAGAGCAGCTACTTTATGTTCTCTTAGTTTCTCAATTACTTTAGTAGTTAATTCTATAAATTTAGAATTTTTGATTTTTTCTAATAATTTAGCTGATGCCTTTTTAACTGATTGTATAATTTGTGGTTTATATTCTTCTGGTGTTAAATCGAAGTCTAAATCATCATCATTCTTTGGAATTAAATTTAAGTCCAAATTTTCTTCATTGTTTTCTTGTTTTGAATCTTGATTTTCTTCATTAGACGTTGTTTTTTGTTCGGAATTTAAATTGTTATCGTTATTATTAAGTCCTACTTCAGTTTGATTGGTTTCTTCTACTGGCATTGAATTTTCCTTCATTTCCGTATCATGGAAAATAGGTTCTTCTTTGGCAGCATTTTCTAATCTTTCTTTATATGTTTCTTCTAATTTATTTCTAGGAAGCATAGCAGTAGGAGATGAACTACCAGGTAAATTTTCAACTTTTTTACTATCCTCTTCAGAAAGTTTAATATTTGAAGTTGTATTTTCTTTGTTCGTTTCCTTTTGTACTTTTAAATTATTAATTTGCTCTGTAACTTGAGATAATTCTTCTTTAGTAGCATTCAAATCTGCTGTATACATATCAATGGTATCTTGTTCCAATTTTAAAAGTTCTTCTTTTTCTTTAGTTAGTTTTGCTAATTCATTTTCTAAATTACTATTTTTTAATTTCTGTTCATCAATTGTTAACATTGTATTTAATACTTCTAGTATTGGATTTTTATGTAATTCATTTTCCATAGTATTAACAGCTTGAATTGCTTTTAAAATATCTTCTTTATTTTGAGATTTTATAGCATTATTATAAAGCACAATTGGTTCTTCATCTTTCATTTCAGGAAAATAATTTATCAAGCCCTGTACTGACTGTTTTTGTTGTTCTAGTTCAGAGTTACTAATTAAATTTTGAGCAGATAATCTTTGTTCTTCTAACTCAGATATTTTCTGTTCAAGTATTTCTTTTCTTTTAACAAAACTATCAGTTTTTATTACTTTACCATTTTCTATCGTTCTTTCACCTGACATTAATTTATTATATAGAATTGCTTTATTATTTAGAAGAACTTGCTTTCTTTCTAATTCTGCCAAATCTGTTTCTATAGTATTATCTAATACTTCTTTATTATTATTTGCTGTTTTATCTTCTAGATTGTTTTCTGAAGCTTCATTTGTTTCTGAATTTGACACACTTTTTTCATCAGCCATGTTTTCAGAAGTATTATTTGTTAAAACATGTTCATTTGTAACTACTTCTTCTCTTGAAACTTCTATTGTATCAAATATATCATCATTCAATAAATTGTTTTTGTATTTGCTAACCAATTCTTTAATACTATCATTCAGTGAAGCAATTTCACTATTTAATTTGATAACTGTTTCATCCATTTGTGGATATGCATTCCCATCATTATATAATTCATCTAGTTTATTATTTAGACTATTTTCTAAATTTGATACTTTTTCTTCTAGCTCTTCTTTCTTCGTTACATATGCATCAACTATAAGCTTATTATGAAGATTATTAATTTCATTATTAAGTCTTAATAACTCATTATCTAACTCCATTATTTTTGAATCCATTTGAATATATTGTTCACCATTGTTATATAATTCATTTTGCCTTGCTTCTAATAACGATTGTTTTTCTTTATATTCGTTTTGTAATCTTTCTAAATTTGAAGTTATCATATTATCTTTGATGTATTTCTTTAAACTTGATAATTCATTTTCCAATAAAATCTTTTTTGAATTCAAATTAATGATAGTATCATCAGTTTCAATATATTGATTCCCCTCATTATACAATTCTTGTATTCTGTTATTCATCTGAGTTTCAATATCTGATATTTCTTTTTCAAGATTGTCTTTTTTGTATATAACTATACTAGAATTTAAATCTTTTTTAGAATTTAATATTTCATTACTTAAAGTGGCAATTTGATTATTTAACTCGATAACTTCTTCATTCATTTCTGGATATGCAATGTTATTTTCATATAATTCACTCATTTTACTGCTTAGTTGTGATTGTAATGTTGATAGTTGCTCCTTAAGTTCCTCTAAATTTTTCATATAGTGCATACCTCCTATTTTTTATAAATAGATTGTAACAAAAATTTAGATAAAATACAATACAAATCAAAAAAAGAATCCAAAAAGGATTCGAAAATAAGCAAAAAAAATACCTTGGCGACGACCTATTTTTGCTGAAGACTATCTTCGGCGCTGAAGAGCTTAACTTCTGTGTTCGGGATGGGAACAGGTGTACCCTCTTCGCTATTGTCACCAAGGAAAATATATTTAAGAAATAATTCTTTCAAAACTTAGATAATGTGTTTCAATCAAATCATTAAAATACTAAATGATTAAATCCTCGACTTATTAGTACTGGTCAACTCAACATATCACTATGCTTCCATCTCCAGCCTATCAACGTGGTAGTCTTCCACGAGTCTTACTTTATAAAAAATGGGAAAACTCATCTTGAAGTTGGCTTCCCGCTTAGATGCTTTCAGCGGTTATCCATTCCCTACATAGCTACTCAGCGCTGCCACTGGCGTGACAACTGATACACCAGAGGTAGGTCCGTCCCGGTCCTCTCGTACTAAGGACAGCTCTCCTCAATTTTCCTACGCCCACGACGGATAGGGACCGAACTGTCTCACGACGTTCTGAACCCAGCTCGCG
>OGDF01002858.1_pt1 | contig 22383 bp, 21 predicted proteins | sample 1570141 | NCBI WGS metagenome assembly OGDF01 (sample SAMEA4370581, study PRJEB24528) | human gut metagenome | reverse complement strand
CAGAACTTGAAAACTCGTTTTCGAAAGTTATGCTGAGGTGCAGCCTGACTTCGCGTATGCAAAGATACAACCTAAACACCCCGAAATCCAAATTTTTTCGGCACCTGATATCGCACCCCTATTTTTTCAAACAACTTTACAAAGCCCCTAATCCTTTCATTTACAAGCATTTCAGAGCGTTTTTAAAGCGCAAAAAAAAAAATGAAATAGGGATATACCATTTTATCGCATTCCGATTTCCAAAACGTACGTAACACGAGCGTTTCCCTACTCCATTTCTACAGAGTCTTTACCTTGGCCTGTTCCATGAGGTTTTGTAAAAAATCGTTGTTTATTTCCATTGCTTTTAATTATTGGGTAAGTGATTCGATTTGCGCGGTATAAACAGGAAGACACAAAACTTCCACATAGCTTTTATCAGCGAATTCATCATGAACAAAAAATAAAAAGAGCGATTAACGCACAGGATATGCCGCTTACATATCGTGTCGTTAATCGCTCTGTAACTAGAAGGTTTAGCGAGCAATCGCTTCCTTAATGCAGTCTACTATATAATGTACATCCTCGTCCGTCACCCAAGGACCTGCCGGCAGACAGAAACCTACCTTGAACAGGTCTTCTTCCACGCCGTTGGTATATACGGCAGCATCGGCATACACCGGCTGCTTGTGCATGGGTTTCCAAACGGGGCGGCATTCCACCTTCTTGCCTAACATAAACACGCGCAAGGCTTCCACGTTTTCGTTCGGCTGACAGTCGGTCGTGGCTGAGTCTACGGCATGAATCACGCCGGCAGCTCCGCCCACAGCCGTCTTGATTACTTCCTTATAAGCATTTTCCTGTCCCTGCACCTTCACGTCCTCGTCAAGCGTTGCTGCGCAGAGCCAGAAGTTGGCATCGTAGCGTGGGTCGGCGGGCTGCTTGTGAATGTGCACACCGGGCACGTCCTTCAGCAGTTCTTCGTACAAGGCCTGCACGTGCTTGTGGTGGGCAATGTGGTCGTTGAGCACCGTCATCTGTCCGCGGCCGATACCGGCGCAGATGTTCGACATGCGGTAGTTGTAACCTATGGCCGTGTGCTGGTAGTAGGGATAAGCATCGCGGGCCTGGGTGGCATACCACATCACTTCGTTGGCGTCCTCTGCGCTGCGACAAATCAGGGCACCGCCGCCCGAGGTCGTAATCATCTTGTTGCCGTTGAACGACAGCACGCCGTACTTTCCGAACGTACCGAGCACTTGTCCGCCGAAACGCGAACCCATGCCTTCGGCAGCATCTTCCACCACGGGAATGCCGTATTTGTCGGCAATCGCCATGATTTCGTCAATGCGGTAAGGCATACCATACAGAGCTACGGGCACAATGGCCTTAGGCAGCTTGCCGGTCTTTTCCTTGCGGTCGATGATGGCCTTTTCCAAAAGAACGGGGTCCATGTTCCAAGTCTCCTTTTCTGAACCCACGAACACGGGCTTCGCACCCAGATAAGTCACCGGATGGCTCGAAGCGCAGAACGTAAAGCTTTGCACCAGCACTTCGTCGCCTGCCTTTACGCCGCAGCCAATCAGTGCCAGGTGCACCGCTGCCGTTCCGGCCGAAAGGCAAACCACCTTTCTGTCGAGCGGCTCTGTTCCATCCTCCTTACTGTTGGCAAACGCCTCCAGGTCTTTTTCGAAGGCATTGACATTGGGTCCCATAGGCACCACCCAGTTCGTATCAAATGCCTCCTTCACATATTTCTGTTCCAAACCAGCCTCACTCATGTGGGCAAGGCATAGATAAATCGTTTTACGTTCTTCTGACATATTACCTTTATATATTATTGTGTATTTACATACAAAGCATTCGCTCACCTTGCACGCTGAACTTTCGGGCAGAACTGCCTGCCCAACTTTTGTATCTTGAGCTTAAACTTCTTCTCCTGCAAACTTCACTTTAAAGCCAAGTACCGTAGCGAACATCATTTCGATATCTTTCCAAAAAGAGTAGTGACGATAATAATAACAGTTCAAGCGTACTTTGTCAGGATAGATAACCATATCATTATACTCCGTAGCAATCTCTTGCATGGGACGTGTATCGCCCTCTGCCTGTTTCTTTGCCACATATTCGCTAATCATTTCATCTTCCAAACGGTATTTCAACGTGGCAGGTCCGGTTATTCCCGGACGCAATTTCAGTACATCTCTATCATCACCTTGCAATTTATCGGCATATCCCGGTACATCCGGACGGGGACCGACAAACGACATATTGCCAATCAGCACATCCCACAAACCTGGCAACTCATCTAACTTATAATGACGAAGCTTTGCACCAAAGGGTGTAATACGCGCATCACCTGCTACTGAAACTGTTGAACCGTTATGATTTACAGTCATTGAGCGAAACTTATGACAATCGAAAAACTTTCCGCCCTTACCCACTCGCTTCTGTACAAAGAGTACAGGACCACCAGGCATTTTTATTTTCACCATGATGGCTACTATCAGAAGAATTGGCCACAAAAACATCAGCCCTAAAAAAGCGACCGTACGGTCAAAAAGCCATTTTAATAACATAATTACACTTTAGTTTTAGTCTTCGATTTCTATTTTTTTCTTTATTATTGCCGGCACTCCTACTGCCATTACATTTTCGGGAATATCATTACAAACCACAGAGCCTGCTGCTATGACGCAGTTATTTCCGATTCTGCAACCCGGCAACACGATTACCCCGGCACCTATCCATACATTTTCACCTATCCATATATCTTTATGCTGAGGTGGATAAATCTTACACAGTTTATTGTAGGGGGCATTAGGATTTGCGTTTGTTGTCAACAGAGTTCTATAAGCCAACGTACTGTTTTTACCGATGTAAATGTTTGCTGAAGCTATTAGTAAGTAATGTCTCTGCGTTGATGCTTACATTATCTTCGCTAACAATTGCCTCATTTTCTTTACACCATGAAAGGATACTTGAACATTCCTGCCTAATTTCCGACCTTAATGCGTCAACAGTTTTTTCTGACAGTTGCGCATAAATCTGAATATACAATGCTTCATTACGGATTCAATTTGCCATTTTTTATCAACTTCTCGAAATAATAACTGAACTCACCTATGATAGCTTTCTTATCTTCCTTACTATAATCATCAAAAGCATCAAATCCGCTAAAAGAAAAAACGCGTTTCATCTCCTTCGGATTCCACTTCATTTTAAGTATTCTGCCTATCAAAGTTATCACATCACCAAGTATCCACTTTGTACGCGTTCCAACACGCACTTTGATTGGCTCGTTATACAGCCCTTCTGTTGCTAACTTATACATCACCCATGGTATATCGAAACCTGCGGCAACTGGGGTAGCCAAACCACCCGTAAATCGGGCATTTGTTTCTATATAAGCCATTTTTTGTGTTTCTGAATCATAACGAAAATCCATACCACAGACGCCACGAAAATCTACAGCATCCATCAGTTTTTTTGCTTCTGCTTCCAACTCTGGCATATCTACTATTTCGCGTTGAGTAGTAGTACCTCCTCCATCAGTCTTTGTCACAAGTGCATGATAAACCGTCATTTTGCAGAATCCGTTCCAACGAACACAGTCAACACTATAGTCTGTTCCGCCTATCCATTCTTGCAAAAGCGTTTCCTCATTCTTGTGTTCTTCCATAAGTTTCAGCAATGCTGCTTTGTCTTTGGGGAAATATACTCCCTTTGCAGAATTACCTATAACTGTTTTGAACACTACCGGATAATCTTTAACCTCGTCTGCTGAAGTATACACTTTCGGAACTGCCACTCCTGCTTTACGAGCCACTGCCGTACTTTCGGCTTTATTGGCAAGCATCAAAAGTTTTTCTGCACTTTCATAAGGTATTATCAAATCCTTCGGAAACTCATCACGATGACGCATTATTATTACACTCTCATCATGAGTGGGCATCAGCACCTGCGGCTTCAACTCTGAAATCTTTTCTTTCAACACATGGATAAAAGCCTCTTCTTCTTTAAAAGGGTCAGGATAAGTAAAACTTCCTGTGCAGAACTTTGACATAGAGCAAATGTTTTTTCTGCTCGTATCAGCTGCCCACACTTTTAATCCCTTGCTATGAAGCGATTTCAATATCGTATAGCCTACTCGATTCCAACAATAAGTCAGAATGACATCACATTGTACCATTAAGCAACCCTCCTTTCTTTATAACAACTAATTGCGAAAAGAGGTTGCAATCTAAATGCAACTGAATTTCCCCCGTGTAATTTTTTATTCATAACGTATTCTTTTTTGTTTTCATTTATAAATTCCAACAACAACCCATAGTGAGAAGTTTCTCTTACAATTAAAAAAAACTGGCACAGTTCAATCTATTCTTAGCCAGCCACACAAACGATTCAAAGATGTTTTCGTTGTAGACAAGGCGGTATTTCCAACGGTTATACCACCAGCGGCGGCTTTTACCTATAGCATACTTCAACTTTTTGCCAAGGGTGTCGATTCCAACTGTAGACATGGGGAGTTTTTCTTTCTCTGCAAAAATATCTGCGAGGATGCGGTTCGCCAGAGGCAAATCGCGTTCAAAGGCGAAGCGTGAATCTTCAGAGGAAAAGCACGCAGCATCCATACCGAAGTACTCCACACAAATGGTGGCTATGGCATTGAAAAAACGGGTCATGCGCTGCTCCTTATATACCTTATATATATAGGGCCAATCCATAGCTGCATGATGGTGCTGAAAATAAGTGCCCACATCCAGCACATGACGCAACAGTATTTCATTCGAGGCAAAATGCTCTCCGGTGTGACGCAACAGAAACAATGCGCCAAAGGTGGGTGGAGGTAAGCATACATGATGTATCGGACTTGCCATACACGTTTCTTGAGCAAGCACATCCATCAGCGTCTTTTCAAAACTGATGTTGCTTTTGTGCGAAACATCGTCAATAAATTTAGCATGATTTTCTACCTCTACGCCGTGATAGCTGAAAGTGGAATGTTTATGGTATTCGCGGTGTACCGCCATGCCTAATTCCTGCTCCACCAGTTGATCTGCTTCTTCCTTTTGTCCAAACAAATACACATCCACATCGCCCACAGGCCGATGCTGCGGACGAGGCCAGCACCAACTGCAACCAACCCCTTTGAGCAAAAGCATACGTATGCCGTGGTAGGCGTAAAAGTCAGCCAACGAGGCAATGCATTGCTCGTGTTTGGCATAAAGTTGTTCCATCATGGCTACGCGACCTATCCATTGCAACAACAGCGGTTTAGGCGGACGTTGCGATTCGGGCAAACGTTCCAAGCCATCAAGCACCAAAGCGCTCACCCCTTGTCGCCAAGCCATAGCTAGCAGCGCGGGCCAATCAATACCAATAGGCAACAAAGCATCCTCCCTCACAGCATCGGCTGCAAGGGATAGGCGCACAAGCCTCAACAAGGCTTGTTCGTTATGAGTCATAATAAAATAGAGAATTTCAAAGTAAAAAAATCAACTAGAAGTTCTACGTTTTCTATTGATTTAAAACAAGTTCCCCACCGCAGTATCGCTCTGCGCCAATGCCGCCACTCGGGTGGGGAGGAAAGAATGAGTAAGTTGTAGAGTGCAACTACTACAAATCACTCCATATTTATTCCGTATTTAATTTGTTTCAGCACCTACTTACCTGCTTATAATCTCCCCATAAAAATCCAACAGGCATTTTCTGACAAAACCTTGTTCAAAACGTGTGGCAATGATTTCACGCGCTGCTCCGGCCATGCGTTGCCGCATGGCATCGTCTGTTAGCATTCGTTCCATGGCCTCACGAAATGCCTCGGCATTTTTCGAAGGAACAATCAAGCCATTTCGTCCGTCTTCAATTATTTCGCGACTTCCATTGATATCCGTCACCACCGAAGGCAGTTCCATAGCTCCGGCTTCAAGCACCGTATTGGGAAATCCCTCACGATAGCTTGGAAATACAAAACAGTCGGCGGCTGCATAATGGGCTAACAGATCCTTGCCATATTGCGGACCGACATATTCTATATCTTCGCACGTTTCAATAGCCTTTCGCGCTTTGTCAGAAATAGGATCCAACGCATCTTCAAATTTACCTACCAGCAACAGTCGCATGGGTCTTTGCTTTCTAAGTTTCAAAAAGGCTTCAACCAGTTCATCAATGCCCTTATCCTTTACAATGCGTCCCACAAACAGAAAGGTAAATCGCGAAGCATCCTTGATACGTGCCACTTGCTCCTTATCGGCATTTTCCTTCTTCCAAAATGCCATATCCACCCCCATCACATTGCCATAGCCCAACACCCGCATCGGCTTCCGGGTGATATGCCGTTGCAAATCGTCCATCACTCCTTTTCCTTCCGGAATAATGTGGGTGGCACAGGCGCAAGTCAGCCAGTCGGTCAACATCAATATCCTCCGCGACATGCCGGTTGATGTAGGCCACACCAATCCGGTAAATGTATGCACGCGTCGGGGTACGCGCGTCAACCAAGCGGCCAACATACACAGTAGCCCTGCCTTGGGTGTCATGGAGTGCACCATATAGGGCCTCTCCTTCCGAAACACTTGAATCAAGTTCCACAGCGACTTCAAGTCCTTCCAAGGTGCCATGCGTCGCTCCATCGGCACTTCCACACATCTCACCCCCATCTCTCGCAGTTCCTGTAACTCTGGTCCTGGCGATGAAACTGAAACTACCTCATACTTTTGTTTCTGCAACTCTGGAACTATTCCTGTATAAAAGCCGCAGGACTGGGCTACGGTAACGGCACGGATTATTTTCATATTGTTTATTATAACCTATATTATTTGGCTAAACTAATAACTACATTCATATATTTACCTTCTAATACATTCGTCTTGTAGTTAGCATAAAAGTGCGTAAGCAGTCAATTTAGGGCATAGCCTAGAGAGTAGGCACTTTTCGGTGCCTACCTTCACTGACTTGTTAAAATTTAAATTGATTTTTAACGTTAAGGACTATTCTAGTCCGATACAAGAGGGTAAGAGAGAGGAATAATCCCTACAACCCTCGAAGATTTTTGTAAAAAATTTACCAAGGTAACTCCATACGGAACTGCCATGAAGTTTCACTATGCTGATGATGCTGTGATATGTGGCCGACATTTGAGCACCCAAGTCACTATCAAAACGAAAGGAGTTGTTGCGAACTGTAGTCATACTACGAACGGCACGTTCGGCTGCATTATTATCAATCGGGAAAGCACCATCCTGAACATAAGCGGTCAATTCTGCCCGAAAACGATTCAGATAATTTACGGCTTCTGTCAAATAACCACTGCACAACTCTTCTGGTTTAGATAGTTACTTTGCCGGACTTTTGACTCTTTGAATCAAAACGATGTTTGTTAACAAAATACAACTTTTCCTACAAACGTAAATTGGCACGTTCCAAAGTCTTACGCCCCTTGCGTTCCTGATAAGAAGCTGTTCGCGAATGATGGAGAGAACACGGTCATATTTGCAACGCATATCTGTAAAGTTGCGGATATAATAGAAATTATTCAGTCCGGACACATTCAGTATAGAACCTCCAATTTCTCTATCAACTTGCGCAGCTCCTGATAGCTTAAATTTTTCCTCGATACATACAATCCATTGCTCACATGCAGTTCTAACCATATCCGAACAGGCTTATCATACATCTCACGCTCCGGAATGATTGGCTCCGCCACCGGATTGGATTCATCGGATGCTGACGGAACTGATTGAACGGACTCTTCACCGATCAATGCTGAGGGACGGTCATCAACCTGAACTGACACAATTTTGCGGCGAGTATCCTTGTACCATTTGGAAAAGAGATTGTATGGTACATTGTTGTTCAAACAGAAAGTCTGTAAGGACTGACCATGAGGCAATGCTTCTGGCTGATACTTGAAGTAAAAGCGTTCTAAATCTTCGTTACTGTACATAATTATATTACTTTGTTCAGTTGCAAAGATATGAAACCGTTTACTGAGCCCTAATTTGACTGCTTACCTTCCCACCCTCTTTATTGAGGGTGGGAAACTTTAGTTACTAATTTCATAGGCTACTCAACCAATCAAGGAGTGGAGTTTCGTTCTTATCATTGAGTTTAAATTTTTTGTCTTCAAAAACTACTAATTCAAACAATTGCAAGTATTCAGGGTCATCATTTGATGCTTCTACTTTATACACTAGTACAGGTTTCCCTATCGCATACGCAAAACCTAATTCCCAAGGGGTCCATTTGGAATTCATACTTGAATTTGTATGTACATATAAGATTGCTTTACTTGCCTTTATTCGCTCGGTAATTACTATTGCCGTGTCTTTAGATGTTAAAGTTCGAATCAACTCATCTTTATCGTTAACCCAATCCATATAGACATTAAGACCAAGTGCATTTAGCGTATTTTTCAATTCAATAAGTTTATCCTTATCACGGTATGAATGTGAGAGAAACAAGTCGTAATGTTTCATCTGTTCAAGTTGCGAGTTGTATATTGCTTTTAATAAATCATGCGGTGTAGAGATTACCTTGAATTCTTTTGTATGTGACATTTTCTTCTTACCAGATCTTCGTCCTTTGTGTACCCCTGTCACGCCCAATCTATTTAAGCATTCCCATGCATAGTGTTGTAAGTGTACATTCTTTTCACATTGCACCAATCTCTTCAGAAAAGTAATTGTTTCTTCACACTTAAACTTCGCAAGTTCGTGTATTATTAAATAACGAGAGTCTATATCTTGTGGGGCATGTTTTCTCGTTTGATAATATGCGCGGATATGAGACACCGCATACGTAGGTTTTACATGCTGTTTGTAACGTTCTCTTTGTTGTGTTTTACCTCTCCGCTTCTCTAACTTCGCCAGAGAACTGCGCCTTATAGATTGGATATACTCATTTTTGTTTGGCACTGACAATTGAATAACCCCTACATTCGCACTTTTTATAGCAAGAAACTGCTCTGGTGAACGATATGGATAAACTGCCTTTAGGTGTTTTGCTACTCGTTGTCTATTCCAGTTAACCATTTCTTTATGAAAATCACAAACATCCTCCCATAAATTTGGAAAACTATATTTAAAGGTATCACCAATATCACCACCAGCAGATAAACTTTTAACCAATTTGACGGATTTCTTTATCTTCCGCCAAAATTCCAACTCTATAGAATCAGCTTTTCGCTTAGCAGAGACTGATTTACTCATTTACGCAGTCAAATTTCCTTGTAGATAATAAATAGCACACAATATTGCACCATAAAAAGGTGTAGTAGAGAATGATAATGTTGCTTTAAAAGTATTCCATAACTGCCATGAAAAATGGAGTATCTTTTGTATTAACCAACATTCATCATTAGAACTATTGCCATTCCCTATTGTATACGGATAAAAAACCTGTTTGGCAACTTGTTGTTCATTGCCTTCATTGAGCATTCTCACAAATCCCTGCTGTGCTTTTACAAACTGCCGTTCAAGTCCTAAGTAAAAGCAATCTAGAAAGTAGAACAAACATACTATAAAGTAACAAAACTCTATGTGCTTTACTTTATCATCAAAGAACAAAGCAAAAATTGCCGCCAAAATTGTTATACACCATAGTTTTGAATTAGCACTATTAGATGCCATGCGATTAATCAGCCCTTGCATCATGTTGATGTGAGCCATAACACTTGGCCTGTCTTTCATTTCTATAATTGTCATAATCGATAATTTAAAAACTAATGATCCTTAATTCCGCAGCAATTTTATTTTTTAAAAGTCTAATCCATTGAAAATAAATATATTTCATAGGATTAGACTATATCGTTGGAATCACTTATCTTAGTGCTGCGAAATACCTAACCAAGGTTCCACACGATATGAAAACAAAAGTAGCAATTAAAAATCAAAACATAACCGCTTTCGGAGGAATTTTTCAAGTAGAAGACCTTTTTAATCGTCTTTTTTCAAAACTGATAGACACATCTCTCGGTCTAAGATCCCCCTCGGGAATAGGCTACCAATTTAGTGAGGTGTTTTGCAATGTCAACTCCATCTACCTCTGTGGTGGTGACCATATAGAGGATATTACCACATATTTGGGACGCGATTTGAAGCTGCGTCCAAATCCAAGGGTTGCAAGTTCTGACACAATCAGTCGAGCATTGAAGTCGCTCGCCTGTGAAAACACGGAATATACAAGTGATGCCGGAATCGTCTATGCGTATAATGACGCCGACAAGATGAACAACCTGTTGCTTGACATGCTTATGACCACAGGACAATTGAAAGAAGGCATAGAAGTTACACTGGATTTTGACCATGAGTTTATTCCGGCTGAGAAATATGATGCACTGTATTCCTATAAGAAAGCACGTGGATACTTTCCCGGTGTAGCTACCATAGGAGGTCTGATTGTCGGCATTGAGAACCGTGATGGCAATGCTAACGTAAAGTTTCATCAATCTGACACATTAAGCCGTTTCTTTACCCGTTTGGAAAAGCGCAACATTGATATTGCCAATTTTCGCGCTGATTGCGGTTCCTACAGTGAGGATATCATAAAAGTGGTTTTAGAGCATTCTAAACGGTTTTATCTTCGCGCAAGTAATTGTATGTCAAGATTGGAGGCTTTTGAAAAACACAAAGACTGGAGACCTGTTGAAATCAATTTTGAACAATTGGAGGTGGCTTCATTTGAGTTTGATGATTTTATGCCTGAAGCAGGGCTCAGACTCGTAGTATAACGACAAGAGATAAAAAATAAAGACGGCATTCAGAATCTCTTCGGCAAACAATACGTATACCGTGCCATACTTACAAACGATTGGGAGATGCGTGAAGAAGACGTTATTCGATTCTATAATGCACGAGGAGGAAGCGAAAGGAACTTTGATGTTCAGAACAACGACTTCGGCTGGGCCCATCTTCCATTTTCCTTTATGAATGAGAACACTGTATTTATGTTGCTGACTGCCATGATCAAGAACTTCTATCTTTACTTGGTTTCGTTGTTAGCTGATTTAGGTGTGCAAGATTTAAAGCCGACATCAAGGGTTAAGAGACTAATCTTCACCTTTATAGTCGTACCTGCCAAATGGATAAAGACAGCTCGAGCATGGACACTCAACCTATATACCAATCGGACATGGTATGCTAAATTCAACGAATTGACTTAATCAGACATTCTTTGTTGCATTTTTTCGAGACCCCATTAACTTGGGTGGGGAATTTTATGCGCTGGAATAGCATTCAGCTTTGTTATAACAGGACGAATGACAAGTACAGCACTCGCATGAACGATAAAAAATTATTTGAGAGTTGTTGAAAATTTAACTGCGGATTTGAGGATGATTATGAGGTTAAAGTTATTTGCCGAATAAGTGTCATGTGACTACAAGACGTTACGGTAAAAACAACATTATCACCTCACGACAGAAGCCTAAGGATTGAGATACCGTGACAGAGCGAATTATCTTGTTTTTGTTGCGAGTCATAGTATTAATACTGCTTTAACATTCTTTCATCCATTTCTTGCAATCCTTGAAAAAACTAACAACTATCATGATAAGCAATATACCAACAGGGAATGCAGCAATGATAGTTACGCCTTGAAGACTATACAGAGAGTTCTGAGCAAAGAGAAGACCTACAGGAAGGAATATTAAGAGAAGAGCCCAGAAACCTCTAATCTTACGGGCAGGTTCTTCTTCTGCTGATATTTTCTTATAACTATATGAAGATGCTACATAAGTAATGCCATCAAGCGTTGTGCTATAGAAAGCTATCATAGTAATAACAAGCAACATCAATGCTACGGCAGGAAGAGGCAGCGTATTAAAAATCATCAGGATAGCATCATACATCTCACCACCTTTACCTATATAGCCCGTTACATCCAATCCATGCTTCATCTGTTGTGCCAGACCATAATTGCCAAGTATTATGAATGACATATATGTTCCAGCGAGTCCCCATCCGAACGAGCCGATAACAGTATTACGGATAGTACGTCCTTTAGAAATAAGGGCAATGAAGAAAGGAGTAGCCACACACCAAACAAGCCAATAAGCCCAATAATATACAGTCCAGTTCTGAGCAAAACCGTTTTCTCGAAGAGGATCCATATAGGTAGACAGACCTATGAAGTTCTGAGCTAAGTTTCCGATTGACTGAAAGCCTGTTTCTATAATAAAACGAGTTTCACCTCCCAATATAAGGAAATAGAAAAGGACACCAAAGAATAGGTAAGAACAGATTCCTGCAAGTCTGCTAATTCCTCTCACACCATATAATACTGTAATGGTGTAGATAGCGCAAATGAGTAGAAGCACACAAATAGTAATGGCTGTATTAACCTCAAAGCCAAATACCATCCCCATAGCTTTTGTCAGAAGGGGGGTTGCTAATGAGAACGTTGTGGCTGTAGCACATACTACGGCAAAGATCGCAATAACATCAATCACTTTACCCCAAAAGCCGTCAACCTTATCACCAAGCAACGGACGGCAAGCTTCCGAGAAGCGCTGGCGTTCACGTTTACGAACGTGCATCATGAAACCGAAACAAACAGCAAGTATAACATAGAACCCCCAAGCCAATGGTCCCCAATGGAACAAGGTGTATGAAGGAGCCCACACAGTCATTGAACCCATTTCTTTTAAATGTGGTTCTGCTCCATACAGCGCCCATTCTATGAGCGAGTAGAACATGATGTCGGCTGCCATAGTTGATGTAAAAATCATTGTGCCCCACTTGAAATTACTATATGCAGGTTTGTCTACATTACCTAACTTTATGCTTCCATACTTAGAATTCATAGCAACGTAAAGCGCACAAACTACACTACCAATGGCAAGTACTGGATAGTAAATTCCGATAGTATCACCAAAGAATCCACGCATAGTATCAACCACTGACTTAGATTTCTCTGGCACAATAATAAATACCGCCATCAATGCTATCACTATAGCAAAGGGTATTAACATCGTTGTCCAATCTTTTTTCCTTCTTTGTATTTCCATTTATTTTCTGATTTTCTTTAAATTCTTAATTGCTCTTTCGTAACGCTCGTGTCCGTATGTTCCAAAATCATCACCCTTAGCTTCTTTTATTACAGTCCATTGTGCCCACAGATAATCCCATAGAATCATATAGCAGAGAATCTTTTGGAAAGCATTTTCGGGTATATTTCCATTAAAATACTTATCCAGTATATAGTCTTGATTTTCCTTTGTGAAGTCAGCTTCAATAAATAGGGCTGCAAAATCAGCCATAGGGTCGTTCATTCCTGAATATTCCCAATCTATAAGATAGATTGTTCCATCCGTTGCCTTGATGAAATTCTCATAGAGAGCATCATTATGGCAAGGACAAAGCTCTACTCCCAACTCATTCAGATAGCCTTCGAGAGCCATCACTTGCGGACGGACATCTTCCCAACCATCATACATTGTAGCATCAGCCTTCTGTATTAACGAGTCGTATTTTTCAATCTCTTGAAAGATGTTGAACTCATTCTTCAAGCGTATATGCGAACCATGAATAATCTGATAGATTTTGGCTATCTTCTTCATGTTGTCATGACGTTGGATAGTTGCAGCATTAAGCGTCTCAGCATTTTCTACGAAGTCAGCCAACTTAATACCAGTCTTTGCATTGAAGTAACGAATCTCTGGATTCACCCCCATCTTACATGCCTCGATAGCATTGAACTCCTCATTCGTGCGTTCCACCATACCCTCCGATCCGTTTCCCGGCACACGAAGCACATAGCTCTTGTCTTCAAAATTCACGCGGAAGTTCTTGTTGCTCATTCCGCCTATCTGGATGATTTCAGCTGTACTAACATCCTTGTCAGGGAAGATATTGTGTAAGTGCATTATCAGGTTGTCATGGTCAAACGGATTCTCTCGTCTGCGAAGACGTGGATAGATGACATTATGTAGTTTCTTAAAGTCTTCCTCGCAATCCACATCACCCCAAATCAAGTTTTTAAGCACAATAACAGGACGGTCGAGCGGTTCGGTCACATCCATCAGCAGATACTCATAGTTGAGGTATGGATTACTGGCATGTTCCCATGCGTTCACCAGCATTTGAAATGTATCTAACGTGATACGGCTTACACCTATCATCTCGCCCTCAAAATGACAAACACGATGGCGGTCTTTGGTGATTTTTGTAACAAAGCCATTCTTTGTTTCCATAAAGCATTCATCGCCAGAACCACTTTCCTCAGTCATAGAAAGACAATTACCCTCTGTTCGTGCAGCCAATTGTTCAAGAAGTCGGCGCTCATAGAACGTATCGCTTTCTATGAGCAGAAAATCTTCTTTAACGTAGTCCTTGGCTAAAGCCAAAGAACCCATTGAAGCTGTAAACTCATAGTCTTTGTTCACTATTAGCGTGACATCATCTGCTTCATATTTTCTGAACATTTCTGCCTTGTATCCTACAACAATAAGGATATTACTAAAATGCAAATCACGTAATATTCCTATGGTTCGGTCCAAAAGACAAAGATTAGGAGCAAATGCTTTGAGAGGATAAGGTATCGCAGACTCTTTCTCTCGTCGTGCAGCAAGAATTATAGCAGTCTTCATATCTTTTCTATCCTTATTGCGGTCGTGTCGTTATACTCATAAAAGGTGTCACCAACCTTAAACTGAAAATGCAGATAATCTCCAACATGCTTGATGTTCTTGAAGCCATATACATCCGACTCTTGGAGGTTAAGAGTTCTGCATATTGACTTTACAACTGTCGAACGAGTATCCGCTATATAGCTATCGTCAAACAAGCGCAACTCGTCAAGGCTGTCAAATTCTTGGATTTCACCTTCTTTATAGCGGTTGATTTTCATCTTGGGCAATTGGTCAATATAACGGATATACAAATCCTCCCAATATCCTTGTTTGGTTGTATCGTTCTTATACTCCTCAGTCATAATATTTCTGAAAGCCTCAGAAAACTCACGATTGAAAAACACATGCCCTACCATATACCATGCATCACGTCCGCCAACCCTTACATCCGTGATATAATCATCGGCATCGGTCGTAAGGCAATACTCGTTCGTCTCACCCTCAGCATAAAGGGCTGAATAATAGCTGTCGTTCGAATCATTCATGAATACATTTTCAGGGAAATAATTATCCGAACTGCAAACAAAAGTATTGTCCAACTTGTCTATCACACGAATCAACGAAGAGGTATTATTGTAACGTGCATAATCTTCATTAAGCACAATGTCTATGCCATACTTATCGCGGAGATAAGCAAACATTTCTGCCTTATAGCCTACAACTAAAGTAATATCGGCAATGCCAGCTTCTTTCAACTGATGTATCTGACGTTCTATCAACACTTCGCCTTTCACTTCAAGCAATCCCTTGGGGCGTTCGGCAGAAAGTGGCACAAATCTCGAAGACGTGCCTGCTGCCATAATAATGGCATTTCGTTTATTCATTATTTTAGAATGCAAAATTTGCTATGAAGTTAACGTATGATTTATCGAATGCGGGATTATAGATGTATTCTGCACTCAAAGGTAGAGTCCAACCATTCTTAAACTGCACATTGTAGGTATATTTCAAATCAAGGTTGCACACAGCAAACTTCTTTTGATAGTTGGTATAGCAAGACTTGTTTGGTGTCACACCTACGGCTAAAGAAAGACGATTGTTATCAAGGAAATCGTAATAAGTACCTACTTCCATATATGTAGAATATGCCTGCTTCTTATTTCCTGAGTCATCGTCATACGCATCATCATCACCAGCAAAGAAGTTGCTGACAGTAATCCAAAGTGGAACTTTTTCCGGAGCGTACGTTATGCATGCCTCCAACCAATGACCGTTATGTTTACCGCCAACATATTCGTCATCCTTACCATCGACAGTTGGATAATAATAATCGCTTAAGCCTAATGTCAAACCCTTCCAAGTATAACTTACCCCTAAGTCCACTTCGGCATACTTACCATTAATGGCATATCCACCCATAGCATATGCATAAACTCCTTTCCATTGATAGTTTATACCTGGAAACACAACTGGCGACGACTCTTCTGTCATCATCTCCATGCCTCGCCACATATATTTAGTCTGGAGGTCAAGACCAAGATGAAAGTTAGAAGATTTGAGCCTTACTCCCCACTTGTTCGACGATGCTGTTTCATTCTCATTCAATATATTATTTTCAATGTTATCGGAACTTAAATTACTTGCTTGCATTATGGAACAAGTATTTAAGAAAGTTATGATTGCAACTATTGTTTTATTCATATTTTCTATACAGCAAAAATTATTATATTTATTTTGACAATATTATAATTAGTAGTTTACACTTGATATTGCCTTTATTAGATCATCATCTGTCAATAATACGCCATTCGGCAATTGCTTTCGTCTTCTCATTGCAACTAATAAATCCATTTTACCAATCAATGAAAGCAACACATTGATAACGATTTTCACATATGAGAAAATGGTTGTCTTAACAAACCAAGAGAAAGACTTACCATACTCTTTGTAATGAGTTGCTACCTTTATAATTGTTTTCTGCGTCAAATAGTATTTTTTAAAGGTAGGCACTCCAAATTCACGGTAGAACAACAAGGGTTGTGGTAAAGCATAAAAGTTACTCTTACCAGAAGTTCGTATCCAAAGTTCAAAGTCCTCTGCCCGCAAAGCCCAATTAGCATAAGGATTTTCTCTGAACCATTCTGTTCTTCCAAATACAGTGGGATGAATAAAGGATTTTACGCGTCCCTCATTAAAACTTGAACCAATTATATTATTATTGTTGTCAATTGTCATTATTGAAGAACCACAAACATCAACTTCTGCATGTTCTTCCATAAACTTCACTTGCTCTTCTATGCGATTTATGCACATGATATCATCTGCATCCATACGTGCATAATACTTCGTCTCACACATTTCTACAGATTGGTTACAACGAGCTATTAGTCCTCTATTCTGTCCATCGTCTATTATTTTAATTCGAGAATCACCATTTGCAATTTCCTTTGCAATAACCGTAGAATTATCCGTGCTGCCATCACACATCAATAACAATTCCCAATTCTGGTAAGTTTGGTTAATGCAGGATTGTATTGCATCCCTTATATATTTATCTGCGTTATATATAGGGATAGCGATTGTAACCAATGGTCTTGTTATACTCATAACCTTGAATCTATTGAATATCTATTTGTTCTTTATAACCAACTATATTCAGAAATCTTTTGATTCTTATTTCTGGAGAGAAGTTTTTTCTTGTTGTTTTTAATATTTCCTTCCATTCATTTATTAAATCTGGATTTTCCAAAACCTCCTTCATTGCATTATAGATAGAATCTTCATCCATTCCAAATATTCTTCCACAACCAGCTTCTGAAATTATTTCTTGTCCTCCACTGCAATTTGTTGTCAATACGGGTATTCCCTGCATTACGGCCTCTGTGCATGATGTTGAATAACCTTCTCTTGTAGAAGAACAAATATATACATCAGCTTTCGAAACATATGCATGCGGATTACTCTTTTGACCCAGGAATGTTACATAATCTGTAATCTGTAACTCTTTGGAATACCTCATCAAGTTGTTAAGCAAAGGGCCATCGCCCACCAACCATAATGAAAATTTATAACCATCAAGTTTGAGATGGTGTACACACTTTAATAAAGTATCATATCCCTTTTCGGGACTCATACGAGCAACCGAAATAAAATTGACATTATCTGATATAGGAATTTCTACAGATTGCTTTCCTTGCATCCTAATGAACTCATCATCAATGGGGTTATAATTATAATCCACATCAATCTCAGGCAACTCACCCTTAAGCCTTTGAGCATGGCACCGAGACACACAAACCACTTTGCCTATTTTTTTATAATCCGCCTTATAAACTAAGCCTTCGTCATAACCATGCATCCATGCCACCGACTTATGATTTTCATTAACGCCTTCGGCAACTATACGAATAGAAGGTCCATATTGGAAAGCAATATTCACATCATACTTGTCTCCTACAATATACTTATATAACAACGATGATGGTATTTTTGAAACTATACTAGCAAATCCTCTAAAGTAAAAACCAAAAACTGTTTTCACAGTAACACGTTTGTCAATGTATTTATAGCACTCTTTGTCTGCTCTAAACAAAGGAATAAGTGTTAATTCTATATCCTTATAGCCAACCAATCTATTTGCGATGGCAATAGCCGACCTGCAGACTCCATCATGCAACTGCAGGTGATTAAATATTAAACATATTTTCATACTAAAAACTTTCTGTAGAATCAGGCTCTATGCCCAAGATTTCATTCGACTTAACCTTATCAAAATCATAAAGATACTCAGGCAACATATCTTCTATTGTTTTTATATCATTTGTCAACTCTGGAAACTTCTTCCATAATTGTGTATTACCCACAGAACGCTTTGGATTAAAACCTGTAAATGGCTTAGTATGTTCTTTTTCATTCAGCCCGACCATATCAACTATCTTCTTCTTGTACTCATCATATTTGTATATCATATCCTCAAACTGGAGTTTTATTACTCTTGTTGAATCGTATGTTTCTTTCTTTGCACATTCTCTTGCAAATCTATACCATTTGCAGAATAACACTGGATCGTCAACGGGAGCAACATGATCTTCCTTCCATATCATTTTACAAGAGATATAGAGGTCACGTGGATCTCTATCTACAATAAAAAGATAGATTGGGTCAGAGAAATACCTCATACATCTTACTACATTTGAAGAAGGCAATATCTGATCGACCATAAGATATGGCTGATTATCTGGATCTGCTAACGACAATAGCTTATGTATATATTCTTGTGTATGCTGTAGAAATTCTTTTCCATCTAAAATGGTTCCATATTGTACTTCCTTGGATAATGGCTCAAATATTTTTAAAGGTAGTTTCGCATATAGTTTTGTCAGCAAAGAGTATAGATAATAGACATTAACACCTCTATCATACATATCGTAAAACCAAAATCCTTTGTATGTAAACGTCGTCAGTTTATCAATATAAGCCTTTGTCAATTTCCAATATTGATTTTGGAAAAAAGGCTCATATCTTTGGCAGAAAGAGCGTCCTGCATTGAACTTCATCAATTTTTTAAATCGTTTCAATGCATGCCCCGAATTATGTCTATTAGGATTATCTATTAAATGATGTTCAAGATCAGAGATACCATCTATATCATGTATAAACCTAAACTCATAATTCGTAAGCGTTTTTACGCCCTCGTATTCTGATATCAAATCGGTCACAGCACTCGAACCGCAACCATAATAACTAGCACATGTTATAACTTTCATCTTTTATATATTGTTTTTACAATTGACTTTAAGTAAGGATTTCCGATAGACATAATAACAAGTAATGTTGTACCTATAATAACAGCAAGCATTCCTTTTATTAATATATTCAACAAATAATTATCAGTACTTACTAATGTAGACATTAAGTAACCTGCAGTTCCAACTAACAACAACTTCATTATATCCTTAATGATATAAATGAAGAACTGCCACTTAGTCCATTCAAATACGTACTTGCTGATAATAGTTCCCTTAACTAAAATAGTAAATATAGCAGAAGGAATAAGCAACCCTATGAACAAGCCCTCCATACCAAAATATTTACCACCTATAAAACCAAGAACAATTGATAGAAATGCTTGAAAAACCATGTATCTGACATCCAAACGATGCAAGCCCATAGCATTCTGTATAGAAATCATAGGCACATTAAATAGAGATACTATCATCAGAAAACCTATTACAATGACAGACTTTATGGGTAATAGAAAATGATTGCCAAAAATCAAGGCAATGAAGTCCTGTATACATGAGATATAACCGACAAATAAGATTATAGCTATACTGTTGGTCAAGAATGCTGTTTTCTTATATGCGTTCTCCATAGCTTCTATATTCCTATTTACTGCCAAATTGCCAAAACTCGTGGTAAAAGCACCGCCCAACTGTGAATAGAGCAAACTCATTGTACTTGATACAAGTTGATAATTTGCATAGTAGCCAACAATACTAATATTGCCCATAAGTATGCTTATTAGTATACTGGGGATAGCCCCCTGTATTGTAGTTGCTATTTGAAACACAAAAAGTGGCTTTATTGTATCAATGATTCCTTGCTTAAGTTTTGCACCGATTTTTAATTGTTTGTAATTAACAAGATATGGGTAATGTTTAACTACGTATTTGTTGCATAATGCATTCGACACCAATTTCTCTGCTATAAATAGTATCAGAAATAATATATAACTTGGATATATAAGCAAGCATACTATCTGTAAGCCTCTAAAAAACAACTCTGCCAGCATCGTATATAAAGAACTAATACGGTTCTTCTGATCAGCAAAGAGGATACTCCGTTTATGATATGTAAGGAAGTCGAATGTAAACGAAGACGAGAATACTAAATAATAGCCAATTACATACGCCATATCAATTGTAGTATGAACTACAAGGGGTAATATAGAAATACCAAATATAAATGTAACAACAGAAAAGAAAATTGCTATTTTTATATAGACACCTCTATAGAAAGACATTATTTCCTTTATCTCCTCATAAGCCTCATTTTTAACAGGTTCATACAAATGGATAATTACAGCACTACTAATTCCTAATTCGAGCATACCGAAAAGATTTGTAATGCTCTGAAAAAAACTATGCAGTCCGTAATATTCATCGCCAAGTGACTTTACTAAAAAATATCTAACTGCAAAGTTTAATATTATCATTAATAAGGCAGAGGCGATTCCATATAATGAATTTAAAATTGCATTCTGGGTTCTTGATTTAGACATCAATATCTTACTTTAAACGTTTGTGAAATAACATTTTTGATAAATAGATAATAATACATGCATAAGTCCAACTTAAAAATAAAACTCCAACTCCAGTTCGACAAGCATATAATATTTGTGAATAGACACCAATACACAAGGCAAACATATATATATTATTTGAATTTGTTGTGATTTCCTCTAGTTTACGAAACAACCTTCCAATTAATAAAAAAACTATAAGTACACCAATTACACCAAACGATATATATACATCTGCAACTATAGAACTACCCGTTCCATATCCCCAATCAGAACCACCCCAATACATATTCGCTATTTGAGTTGACGAATTCAACGCAATTCCATTTGGCATTAAATAGGTAATTAATCTATCTAATCCTGGTACAAGCAACGCAAATGAAGCAAAAAATGTTATACCATAATTATATGGTATAATCTCGGGTACATTGTCCATTGCAATATGTACTGTATTTACACTACCTGCTAATTCCTTTGTGAAAGGAGAAATTGTATTATTGGATGTCAACAACTCTATACCTTGAGAAAAAGATTGCCCTTCTCCACGTATAGCGCCAAAAACACTTGTAAGTATAACACCCACAAACAAATAAGCTAAAGTTTTCTTTATATTAAGTTTGTTTCCTGATACATAAATGTAAGCAAACAAAAACATTATAACCACTCGTAAAGCTTCTGTTCTACGTCCTGACAATATAATAGCTATAGCATATATACCAACAAGTATTCCTGGTCTTTTAAAATGATTAATAATGGAATCACCATTATAATTGTTTTTATATTCTATGCAATATAGTGAAAAGACAGCTATCATTACACTTTGCAAAATTACCATTATACCAAATGAGGTATCTAGTTGACCTTCCGATGTCAAGTATCCTGAACGGAAGAAGCCATCATCTGCAGTAATTATGAAATAAGCAAGCATACAGTATCCAATATTACACAAAAATTTCTTTTCAGGAAATATTGTTATTTGTGGAGTGACATGAAAATTTGAACGAACTATATGTTTATCTAATTGATACTTATAACCTAAAAGAAATGAAGAAATTGCGATATTGCACAGCCCCAATGACTTCGCCACAATAGAGGTGTTTATCCATGTTCTTTTTTCAGAAGCATCAATAAAGCCTAATATATAATCAATATAAAACTGATAAAAGACTATTAAGAAAATTACAATAAAGATATGCGAGTGACTAAAAGCTCCCATTCTACTATTCTTTCTAGTCTTTATAAAAAAGTTGATTGTAAAGAATAATGAAAGTATAACTTCTATAAACATATACTCCTTATTCATATAGGAAGGTGCATATATATAAAAAATAATACTACTTATAAGAAATATTATATATTTTATCATACCTTTGTATATATTGTTTGTAAGCACTCAATTTAGGCCACACCCCAAAGAGTAGGCACCGAAAAGTGCCTACCTTTACTGACTTATTTAAAAATTTAGATTATTTTTTAATCAATAGTTCGTTAAAAATTCGCCAAGCCTAAGCGGCTCTGGCAGTAAATA
>OGDF01002853.1_pt1 | contig 22421 bp, 19 predicted proteins | sample 1570141 | NCBI WGS metagenome assembly OGDF01 (sample SAMEA4370581, study PRJEB24528) | human gut metagenome | reverse complement strand
AGAGTTTTCTGAGTATATTGATTGGTATTCATAAAGTCAAGCCTCCATTCATACCGGAAGGTTTTGATTTAGCGGACGGACAGGTACTCTGCTAACAACTCTGCGCCAAGGGGCGGCAGAACCGGAAGCAGATGCTTTTAAGAAACTGTTTCATGATTTTGTGCACCTCCTGTCGGACTGACTTATTTACTTTTTAGCACTCTATCTGTTCGACTGCTAAAAATATACTCCAAAGCAATCGCAATGTCAAGAGGAAAATCCTGCCAGAAACACAATTCACAAAAAGTTTGCAATTGGCCTGCCGCACCGCAAAAAAGGCCCGCTCCCGGCAAACAGCCGGGAACGGGTCGGTGTGGGTCAGATCAATGGGGGTCAGCCGGGGTAGCGCTGCACCTGCAGCAGCTCTTCGGCACGCTTTACCTGCTCCGGGGTGGGCGGCACGGCGTCGGGCAGCGGATAGGGGATGCCCAGCTTCTGCCACTTGAACAGGCCCAGCGTGTGGTAGGGCAGTACCTCCACCCGCTGCACGGTGTTCAGGCTGCGGATGAAGTCGGCCGTTCTGCGCAGGCCGTCCTCGTCATCGGTCAGGCCGGGCACCAGCACATGGCGGATCCACAGCGGCACGCCCAGGTCGGAGACGTGCCGGGCCATGGCCAGGATGTTAGCGTTGTCCTTGCCGGTGAGTCGGCGGTGGCGCTCCGGGTCGATCTCTTTTAAATCAAGGATGACCAGGCTGGTGGAGGCCATCAGGCGGTCAAAGTCGGCCAGGTAGGCCGGGTCCTCCGGCCGGAAGGGCTGCCCGGCGGTGTCCAGTGCCGTGTGCACGCCCTTGGAACGGGCCAGCTCAAAGAAAGCGGTCAGGAAGTCCATCTGGCGCAGCGGCTCGCCGCCGCTGACCGTGATGCCGCCCTTTTTGCCCCAGTAGTTGCGGTAGCGCCACACCCGCCGGAACAGAGCATCCACGGTCCATTCGGTGCCGCCTTCGGCCCATGTTTCCGGGTTGTGGCAGTATTTGCACCGCAGCGCGCACCCTTGCAGGAATACCACAAAGCGCACGCCGGGGCCGTCCACCGAGCCGAAGCTCTCCAGCGAGTGGACATAGCCGACCGGATTACAGGACGGCATGGCAGGTGCGGGAGATGACATCCATCTGCTGCTCGCGGGTCAGGTCGATGAACTTGACGGCGTAGCCGGACACGCGGATGGTGAAGTTTGCGTACTCTTCCTTTTCGGGGTGCTCCATGGCGTCCAGCAGCTTCTCCTTGCCAAAGACGTTCACGTTCAGGTGGTGGGCACCCTGATCGAAGTAGCCGTCCAGCACCTGCACCAGATTTTCCACGCGCTCGCCCTCGCTGTGGCCCAGTGCCTCGGGGTTGATGGTCTGGGTGTTGGAGATGCCGTCCAGTGCCCAGTGGTAGGGCAGCTTGGCCACCGAGTTCAGGGAGGCCAGCAGGCCGTTCTGCTCCGCGCCGTAGCTGGGGTTTGCACCCGGAGCAAACGGAGCGAAGGCAGCGCGGCCGTCGGGCAGGGCACCGGTGTACTTGCCGTATACCACGTTGGAGGTGATGGTCAGGATGGAGGTGGTGGCCTCGGAGTTGCGGTAGGTGTGGCGCTTCTTGATCATCTCCAGGAAGGTCTTGAGCAGCCACACGCCGATCTCGTCGGCGCGGTCATCGTCGTTGCCGTACTTGGGGAAGTCGCCCTCCACATCAAAGCCGGTGGCCAGACCGGTGTCATCCCGCACCACCTTGACCTTGGCGTACTTGATGGCGCTCAGGGAGTCGATGACGTGGGAGAAGCCTGCGATGCCGGTGGCAAAGGTGCGGCGCACATCGGTGTCGATGAGGGCCATCTCGGCTTCTTCATAATAGTATTTGTCGTGCATGTACTGGATCAGGTTCAGCACGTTGACGTACAGGCCGGCCAGCCAGTCCAGCATTTGGACGTACTTGGGCAGCACTTCGTCGTAGTTCAGGTACTCGCCGGTGATGGGCGCATAGTTGGGGCCGCACTGCTCGTGGCTCTTCTCGTCCACGCCGCCGTTGATGGCGTACAGCAGGCACTTGGCCAGGTTGGCGCGGGCACCGAAGAACTGCATCTCCTTGCCGGTCTGGGTGGCAGACACGCAGCAGCAGATGGAGTAGTCATCGCCCCACACGGGCTTCATCACGTCGTCGTTCTCGTACTGGACCGAACTGGTGTTGATGGACACCTTGGCGGCGTACTTCTTGAAGGCTTCCGGCAGGGCGGAAGAGTACAGCACGGTCAGGTTCGGCTCCGGGGCGGGGCCCATGTTCTCCAGCGTGTGCAGGAAGCGGTAGCAGTTCTTGGTGACCATGCTGCGGCCGTCCATGCCGATGCCGCCCACTTCCAGCGTTGCCCACACGGGGTCGCCGGAGAACAGCTGGTTGTAGCTGGGGATGCGGGCAAACTTGACCATGCGGAACTTCATGACCATGTGGTCGATGAGCTCCTGTGCCTGGCTCTCGGTCAGGGTGCCGTTGTCCAGATCGCGCTGGATGTAGATGTCCAGGAAGGTGGAGATGCGGCCCACGCTCATGGCGGCGCCGTTCTGGGTCTTGATGGCGGCAAGATACCCGAAGTACAGCCACTGGCAGGCTTCCTTGGCGTTCTTTGCGGGCTGGGAGATGTCGCAGCCGTAGGCCTCGGCCATCTTCTTCATGCCCTTCAGGGCGTTGATCTGCCGGGCGATCTCCTCCCGCAGGCGGATGACGTCATCGGTCATGGTGCCGTCCCCACAGTTAGCCAGATCCTCCTGCTTGAACTGGATCAGGGCGTCGACGCCGTACAGAGCCACGCGGCGGTAGTCGCCTACGATGCGGCCGCGGCCGTAGGTGTCCGGCAGGCCGGTGATGATGTGGGTGTGGCGGGCGGCCTTCATCTCGGGTGTGTAGGCGTCGAACACGGCCTGGTTGTGGGTGCGGGTGTAGTCGGTAAAGATCTTGTGCAGCTCCTCGCTGGGCTGGTAGCCGTAGGTGGTGCAGGCCTGCTCCGCCATCTTGATGCCGCCGTAGGGCATGAAAGCACGCTTGAGGGGCTTGTCGGTCTGCAGGCCCACGATCTGCTCCAGATCCTTCAGGTTTTCGTCAATGTAGCCGGGGCCGTAGGCGGTCAGGCCGCTGACGACCTCGGTCTCCATGTCCAGCACGCCGCCCTTGGCGCGCTCGGCCTTCTGCAGCTTCTGCAGGGCACCCCACAGCTTGTCGGTCGCCTCGGTGGGGCCGGCCAGAAAGCTCTCGTCGCCGTCGTACGGGGTGTAGTTCTTCTGGATGAAGTCGCGCACATTGACTTCCTCTTTCCAGATGCGGCCCTCAAAGCCTTCCCACTGTTCAAAATTGATCATTGGAACCTCCTTGCTCCATTCCATGCATTGGTTAGCATAGCCTAACTGTTGAGCCTTTGAAAAGCCGCTCCTTGTTGGCGGCTTTCTGGGGGCGGACTGATCGGAGCAGCTCTGAACAAAAATTTGTCAAAGCGCCTCCTTGGACACACTGCACCCTTGAGAACCGCCCTGCTGCCAAAAAGCAGCGGCGAGATGTGGAGTTGCAGTGCTGCAGGAACTATAATAACAAAGATGCCGGTCAAAAGCAAGAGGAAACTGGTGGATTTTGCACAGCCTTAGCCAGCTGTGTCTGTACAGGGTGCACGAATCGGGCAGAAAAAACTTTACTGCAAAAAAGTCCCGGAAAATTTTCAAATAAGGGTTGACAAGACTAACTGCGTATGGTATTCTGTTCTCGCAACGAGGTTAGATAAACCTAACCGCTTGAAACGCGTTGCACCAGAACAGCAGAGGTACCTGCAATGCTTCTGCGCAAAACTCAAGTCTGCTATAGCGGTTAAGCTATACCGGACGTCAGGTTTGTCGTGGCGAGGCCACTCCATCTTGCTTGCGCAAGACCACCTTGTGGCTTAAAAGCCTCACTGGGGCTTTCATTGCTGCGCAAACGCCAATTCCTCCATTCCATTCTCTTTTTCAAAAGGAAGCTGCAGCATGGTTTGCTCTGCGGCCTCCGGCGCGGCATTCGGTGTGATTGGTACCGCATCGCGTGCAAAGAAAACAAAAACGGGACGTGCAGCTTGACCACCTGCACGCCCCGATTTTTGTTTTATATAGAAAAGGAACGATTTATTCCACGATCTCCGCAAGCGCCTGATACAGCTCTGCGGCCCCGCCGCCGGGGTATTTGACCGAGACAAAGGCATTGTTCAGGATGCACACCCCATCGGAATAAACCGTGAACAGCAGCTGATGCTGCTCGGCGTCATCGTAATAGCTCACGGTGATGGAATCCACCGGAAATTCGTGGGAGTAGGAGGAATAGTTCTGGCTGAGCCGTCTGACACAGCGCACGCCGGAAAGCACTTCCGAAATGTTCTGATAGATCTCATCCGAACTGGAATAAACCTCGAACTCCATTTCGTTGGAGCTGGCAAAATTCTGCTGGTGCTCCGCCCGGACACTGGCCTGTGTGCTGGCGCTGATCTTTGATGCAAGGTCGATCTTGCTGGAAGGCAGGATGAGCACCAGAAGCAGCACCACCAGCACCACAAGGCCGAACCGGTACAGGATGCTCTTGTTCTTCATAAAGGGTCACGCCTCCTTTGGCGGTGTCCGGGTCAGACGCCGCTGGGCGAGGAAGAAGCCCACGGCGCTGGCGGCAAACACGAAATAATAGCTGGCGATGCGGTAGAGCATGAGCACGCTCATCACCTCACCGGAAGGCAAAAAGCTGCTGTACAGCAGCAGAAAAGCGGTCTCGATGGAGCCCATGCCTGCCACGTTGGGCAGGGCGTTGGAGACGAACAGCATCAGGCTGGTGAGCAGCTGCACCCGCGCAAAACTCAGCGGGGACAGCTGCATGAACCGGATGCACAGCCACGGCAGGCAGAACAGCAAAAACAGCTTGAGCGCCTGCAGGGCAAAGATCTGCACACAGCGGGCCTTGTCGGCCAGCAGCAGGCGGCTCTCGGTGCCCAGTACATCCAGCTGCTCCAGCCAGTCGGCCCGGCGCTGCTGCCATTTTTCGGTCTTGGGCAAAAAGCCCAGTGCCCAGCGGGCCAGATTCTGCACCAGCGGCGACACGCACACCAGCACCAGCGCCACGATCACCAGCGCTACCACAGCATATGCCATGGGCAGATATTTCAGCACGCCGGTGGTGTTGGCGGCCAGCCATTTGTGCTGGAGCAGCAGCATCACGGTGGCGTACAGCAGCACCGTGGTCTTGTGGAACACATATTGCAGGGTCATCAGGCCCACGCCGGGGCCAATGTCCAGCCCTGCCTGATGCAGATACCAGGTCTGCACCGGCACGGCACCCGCGCCCAGGGTGACCACGTTGCCAAAGGTGCCGCACCAGGCGTTGTCGATGCCCTGCCGCAGGGTGAAGCCGGGCAGCCGCCCCCGCACGATGACGTAGGAGACGCAGCCCTCCAGCAGCGGGTAGCTGATGCCCAGCGCCAGTACCACCAGCACCTGCCACAGGTTCAGCTGGGTGAGGGCGGCGGTGATCTCAGCCCAGTGATCCCGGAAGATGAGCACGATCACGCAGGTGAGCGCCAGCAGGATCAGCAGAGATAATACGGCCTTTTTGCGGGAAGGCTGAGAGGCGGCAGATTGGTTCATGGGGGCAGAACTCCTTTCAGACAGGATGAAACTTTTTAAAAGTATAGCACAGCCGCAGGCCGTCTTTGTGAACGGAAGCCGAATTTTCTTGTGCAATCCGGCCCGGATGATAAAAAAGATGTCCGGAACGGAAAGAAACTGACAAATATTGCAGATTGTTTTGACACACTGCGTGCAAAAACGCCCCGGAAGATCACACGGATTTTCCGGGGCGTTGAATTTAACAAGAATAAAACAAAAGGCTTAGCGGGACTCGGTCAGCTCCCGGATCAGACGGACCAGGGTGGAGACATAGGCTTCGTTGGTGAAGTAGCGCTCGTAGAGCTTGCGGCAGTCGGCCTTCATAGCGGCCAGCTGGTCGGGGTGCTCGATGGCGTGGGCCAGCACTTTGGAAAGCTGGGCGGGGTCATCGTTGCGGTACACAAAGCCGTCCACCCCTTCCGTGATGAGCCCGGCGGTGCCAGTGTGCTCCGACACGATGGAAGGCTTGCCGAAGATCAAGCCCTCGGTCACAAAGGTGGGCATAGGGTCATCGCGGGAAGCGCACACAATGCAGGTGCACTGCTCCATCAGCGACTTGATCTCCGGGCGTTCCAGCCGCTTGCGGTAGAACACATTATGAGGGAACTGCTCGGTCAGGGCGTGCACATGGGCGGAGACGTCCCGGTCGGAAGCCTTGCCCACAAAGAGGAAGGAGGCCTTTTCCCGCACCTCCGGCGGCAGCAGACGGATGGCTTCGCAGTAGATGTCCTGCCCCTTGCGCATCTCCATGGAGCCCACCGTGACAAACAGGGGCCGCCCGCCGGCATAGCTCAGGTCGTAGCGAGGGAAGCTCTCGCGAGCGTAGTCGGGCAGGCCGTAGATCAGCTGCTCCACCTTGAATTTGGGCCGCACCGAGTGCATGGCGGCGGTGGCGTGGGAGCCCACAGCGGCAATGTGCACGTTGTCGGCCAGCTCCTTGGGGATCTTGTGGGTGATGAAAGGATAGCCTGCAAAGGCGTCGTGCAGCCACCACAGCACCGGCACGAAGCCGCCGTTCAGGGTGCTCACGGCAGGGGCTTCCACCACTGTGTTGGCCAGCACAAAGTCTGCGCTGGAAGCCAGCTCCCACAGGGTGGAAGAGGTCACGCAGTCGCGGCGGGTGACCACGGCAGCTCCGGCCTCCAGAAAGAGCGGCAGAGAACCCTCGTCCGAGGGGCCCAGCACCACCACTTCATAGCCAAGACTGCGCAGCACCGGGATGGCGCTCACCAGCACGATGGGCGCACCGGTCATGGTGAGTTCATGGCTCAGCACCACGGCGCGTTTGCCGGTGGCCGAGAATACGTCCTCGGCGCACAGCTCCCGGCGGAAGTGCAGCAGTGCCTGCGGGACGCAGCGGCAGTTCTGCGCCAGCTGGTTTGCCAGCCGCAGCAGTTCCAGCACATCGTCTTTGCCGCGGGCCGCCGCGCGGCAGCGGTCCAGCAGGGCGCGGGAGAGCAGGGCACAGCGCTGGCCGGGCAGGTGCTGGTCGGTCTGGTACAGGGCACTGCCGCCGTCGTAGCCGAACACGGCATCGCACACCACAAGGTCGGCCCCCTGCTGCAAGGCGGCTGCAAAATAGGTGAGGGCGGTGGAGGTGCACTCCACATCCTCGCTCACCAGCAGCACGCCGTTCACGGAGGGGGTCAGCTCACCTTCCAGCCGGTCCACCAGCCGGAACTTGCGGTGTAGCTGCTCGGCCAGAGAAAGGGTCAGGGCATTGCGGCGGCCCGGGGCGTACACCAGCAGATAGGTGCTCTGGGTGTCGGTATAGGTCTGTTCCCGCAGCTGGCGGCGCTGCAGGGGGCTGTAACTGCTGTACATGTACGAACCCCCTTCAATGCCGGTGGAACAGGCCCAGCAGCTTGCGCAGCGGAGCCGTGAGCTTCCAGCTGCTGCTGGCCAGCACGTTTTCCAGCGAGGCTTCGTAGGCGGCCCGGCTGTTCTGCAGGTCGGCCAGATGCTGCTGCTGTTCTGCCAGCTGCTTGCGCAGCTGCTGGATCTCAGCGTTTGCCTCCAGCAGCTGTTCGGTGCCCTGACGGGACACGGCCTCGGTCTCTTCCTTGAGCACGGTCAGCGCCCGCAGCAGGGCCTTGCCGGGCTGCTCATGCAGGTAGCGGCCCAGGGGATAGTAGCGATATTTCACCGCAAACCGCAGCCCGGCGGGGAAGCCTACGGCACTTTCCACTGTCAGGTTGGGGTCGATGTTCATGAACAGCATGGTGCCCTCCTGCAGGGCGTTGCCGTTGAGGATGTGGTAGCTCAGCCGCTCGTCTGAGAGGGAAAAATCAGTGATGCAGCAGGCAAATTCACCGGGATCCAGCCGCAGAGCCCTGGCCTCCACGGGCAACTCGAACACAGCCGACACTTCGTGGGTCAGCTCGTCGTAGGAGTCAGGGGCAACGGTCAGGCACTCATGGGGCGAAAAACCGGAGCCGGAGTCGTAGAACAGCTGGGGCAGAAGCAGAGCACCCTGTTCGGCGTCGGCACCCTGCGAGGCCAGCACGGCCTCATATTTCAGCACCTGCTGCTCCAGCTCCAGGCACCGCTGTGCCAGCCGGGAAACGCCTTCGTCCGACAGCCGGAGCTGCTGTTCCAGTTCGGCCACGCGGCTGCCTGCCGCGTCCAGGGTCTGGGGGGCATCGTTGTTCATAACCGGATTCTCCTCTTGTTTTATAGGATACGGCTGCACCGCAGCAGCCGGGGAAATCAATGCTGCGAAAGCGCGGGGGTGCGCCGCTGGGCCTGCCGCCGTGCGGCCGAGGCTTTGACGATCCAGCTGCGCCGCAGGTTCAGCAGGGCGCACACCAGCCCGATGGAGGTAAACGCGATCACGTTCTGCAGCAGCATACCCCGCAGCGGGTGGTCTGTAAAGTGAGCTGCGAACAGATACCACGGAATGGCGATAAGCTCCACCGTGTGGATGCAGAAGATGTTCAGCGAGTTGCGGCCGATGGCCTGCAGGCCCTGTGCGATGGGGCCGGTGAAGCGGTTGAGCCGCATGAACAGGCGGATGAACAAAAAGCCGGTGGCTGCATCCAGCAGGATGCTCAGCGGGCCGAGGGTCCACTCGCCCATGGAAATGCAGTCGGTGCTCTGGGCAAGCAGAGCTCCCACAGCGGTCAGAGCTGTGCCGCCCAGCAGGATGTACAGGGTGCGGCGGGGCAGGGGCTTGTCCAGCCAGCGGTTCTTCTTGGCCAGATAGCCGATGTAAAGGTAGGGCACGATCACGGCCCCCTGCGAAAGGCTGAAGGGCAGCTCCCACACCAGTGTGGTGCCCCAGCCCAGCAGCATGATGCCGAGCACAGCCCAGTGTGTGTATTTCTCCGGGAAGATATTCAGGATGGCGTCCAGCAGCACCCAGCCGATCAGCAGCGAGAGCAGATACCACATGGGGCCGGTGGAAAAGAACTGCTGCCCGGCATAAGTAGTGGTGTGGGGCAGCCCCAGCAGAAAGCCGCCGGCCACCTTGAGGGTCTCGGTGACGCTGCTGGGGAAGTAATGGAACGCCATGTAGTGGCACAGCAGATGCAAGAGCGAAGTGCACGCCGCCGTGATGCAGTAGGGCTTGAGCAGCGCTCTGAGCTGCTGCTGGATGCACTTGCCGATGGAGCGCTTGCGGAAACCGTAGCCGCTGGCAATGAAAAAGGCCGCCATCAGGGCCTCACGATAGATGAACGGGAAAAACGCCGTGAGCGACAGCCCGCCGGAGATCTGCATGGGGTAGAGTTCGGCGGTGTGGGCCAGCACGATGGTGATCATGCCCACGCCCTTGAGCATGTCGAACATGCCGATGGAGTTGACGGTGCTGGGTCTGGTGCCTTCCATGAAAAGGGTCCTTCCTTGCGCCGTCCGGAAACATGTGACCAACAGGCGCATACAGTAAAAAATGATCCATTTATAAGGATATAAGGCTAGTATAATGCTTTTTGTGCACACTGTCAATTTTGAATTGCCCACCGCCGGGTGGCAATTGTTGTCTTTACCGATAAAAAAGCCCGGCAGAAGGGCCGGATTTCTGGGCAGACGGCACAGGCTGCCGGATGGAAAAAACAAGGTATGCAAGATTTAATTGCCAAAAATGGAAATTAAATCTTGCAAAAGTATTGCATTGCCAATGGCGGTATTGTATACTGAACACAATCGAAAAAGCGGCCCGGCCCCGGGTGGGCCCGGCTGCAGGAATGTAAAAAACAGTGACGTGGAGGCTAACATGGTTCATTCGCTGTATCAGTCTCTGAACAATCTGGAAACGATCTACGCAGACCGGATTGGTATCCGCTATTATGATGAGGCCAAGGGCGGCGTGGTGGAGGTGCCCTTCCGGCAGTACGCTGCAGACCTGCGGCGGTTCGTGGCATTTTTACGCAGCCGCACCCCGAACCCCCTGGGGCAGCGGGTGGCCATCCTGGCCCGCAACAGCTACCACTATGTGATGTGCATGTACGGTGCAGTGCTGGCCGGAGCTGTGGCAGTGCCCCTGAACACCGGCAAGAACTGGGACGAGATCCGCTACGAGCTGGATCTGGTGGAGCCGATGTGCGTGCTCCATGACGGCGAGTACCTGAGCCGGGAGCCGGCCCTGGGCCAGGCGTACGGGGACCGTCTGGTGCCTATGGACGCCTTTACTGCCTTTGAGCCTGCCATGGACATCACCGAGGTGCCGGACCTCAGCGCACTGGCCTTTATCATGTTCACCTCCGGCACCACCGGCCGCAGCAAGGGCGTTATGCTGTCCCAGAAGAACCTGTTCACCGCCATGCCTGCCTTCCTGACCCCCTTTGAGGATGTGCGGAGCCAGACCGGCTGGAACACCGACGCGTTCAGCTCTCTGTCCTGCCTGCCCATGTTCCACATTTCGGCCATGACCAGCCTGGTGTCCTGGAGCATCACCGGCCACTGCGTGAACCTGTGCAACGACCTGAAATATTTCTACCGGGACCTGGGGGCCATGCGGAGCGACGTGATGGCGGTGGTGCCAGTGCTGCTGAAGAGCATTTATCATGATGTGATGAAGGGCAAACGGGAGCGTCTGAACGGCCTGCGTATGCTGACCTGCGGCGCAGCGATGTTCGACCCTGCCATGCTCCAGGACCTGATGGACCGGGGCTTCTTCATCGCCCAGATGTACGGCCTTACCGAGACCTGCGGTGACGGTGCCTGGAACTCCTCCCAGGAGGAAAAGTACCTGACCAGCGTGGGCCATGTGGACGACAGCTGCCAGTACAAGCTGGAGGACGGGGAACTGTGTATGCGTGGCGACCCAGTGATGCTGGGCTACTACAAGGACCCGGAGGCCACCGCCGAGGTGCTGGACGCCGAGGGCTGGTTCCACACCGGCGACATTGCCCGGGTGGAGCCGGACGGCTATATGTACCTCACCGGACGCAAAAAGAACGTGATCATCCTGGGCAGCGGCGAGAATGTGAGCCCCGAGGAGCTGGAAAAGCTGCTGGCTCCCTGCGCTGCCATCCGGGAGTGCAGGGTCTGCGAGCGGAACCAGCGCATCTGCGCCGTGGTCTGCTGCGAGGCGGACCAGCAGGACGCTGTACGGGATTTTGTTACCAAGGTGAACCGCACCCTGCCCCTGTACAAGCACATGGTGGTGGAGTTCTCGGCCCAGCCCCTGCCCCGCAACGCTGCCGGCAAGCTGCTGCGGTCCTAAATCTTAGCGGAAAAAGCCGGTCTCATGGTGGGAAAGTTCCCACAAGGCGTTATGGCCGTGAGACTGGCATTTTTGAAGAATAGAGAGGGAAACGATAATGGAACTACATAAACCGAAAAATCTGTATGAGCTGCTGACGCTGAACATGGAGCAGCGATTTGCGGACCGGGTGGCCTTCCGCTGGTACGACGCCGACCAGGATGTGGTGGTGGAAAAGCACTTCAGGGAGTATGCGCAGGACATCCGCCGCGCGGTGAACTACTACCTGAGCACCATCCCGGACATTCAGGGCAAGCGGGTGTGCGTGTGGAGCAACAACAGCTACCACTACGCCGTGAACTGCTACGGTGTCATGATGGCGGGCGGCGTCATCGTGCCCATGAACCAGCGCAAGAGCTGGGATGAGCTGCACCGGGAGCTGGAGCTGGTGGAGCCTTCCGCCATCCTGACCGACGGCGATGACTACGGCTGCAACGAGGAGATGCAGGCGGCTTACGGCAGCCTGCTGCGCCCCATGGATGCCTACAAGGCTTACGAGCCTGCAGAGCTTGTGAACCGCATCCAGCCCGAGGAGCTGATGGTGCTGATGTTCACCTCCGGCACCACTGGCCGCAGCAAGGGCGTCATGCTCTGCGAGCGGAACTTCTTTGCGGTGATGCCCCACCATGTACGGGTGGGGCAGCGGTTCTGCCAGCTGAAAAATGACCCGGACCTGCTGGTCAGCCACATGACCCTGCTGCCCATGTTCCACCTGGGTGCCTTTGGCTGCCTGTTCACCTGGGCCTGGATGGGCTGGGCCCAGAACCTGGGCAGCCTGCGGTCCTTCTATAAGGACCTGAAGCGGATGCCCAGCCAGGCCATGGCCGCCGTGCCGGTGCTGGTGCAGTCCATCCACCACGACCTGATGACCGGCAAGCAGGACAAGCTGGGGGATCTGTGGGCTCTGAACTGTATGTCTGCGATGTTTGACCCCCAGACCCTGATGGACCTCCACGACCACGGCATGGTGATCTCCCAGCTCTACGGTAGCACCGAGACCACCGGCGGCGGCCTCATCAACTTTGCGGAGGATGCCAAGCACATCGGCTCCATCGGCAAGGACGACGGCCACTGCGAGATCAAGCTGGAAAACGGCGAGCTGTGTATGCGGGGCGGCGATGTGATGCTGGGCTACTATAAGGACCCGGAGGGCACCGCCGAAGTCATCGACGCCGACGGCTGGTTCCACACCGGCGACCTGGCCCGGGTAGACGAGGATGGCTACTACTTCCTCACCGGACGCAAAAAGAACGTGATCATCCTGGGCAGCGGCGAGAACGTCAGCCCCGAAGAGCTGGAGGGCCTGCTGGAAAAATGCCCTGCCGTGAAGGAATGCCTGGTGAAGGAAAAGGGCAAGAAGATCTGCGCTGTGATCTGCTGCGAGGAAGCCGACCAGCAGACGGTGCGGGACTTTATCACCGAAACCAACCGCACCCTGCCCCTGTACAAGCGCATGAGCGCAGTGGAATTCTCCGCCCAGCCCTTGCCCCGCAACGCCATGGGCAAGCTGATGCGCTGAGGCCTGCAGCCCTGATTTTGCGGTTTGTGCCGCATACTCTGCAAAAAAACTGGGCAAACCCATAGGGGTTGTGCTATACTGAGGGCAGAACCGTGCTGATCCTGATCGGCACACCCAAAATCCGTCACGGAAAGGAAGAACATTTCTATGGAACGAGCAGAAATCATGTCCCAGATCCTGGCCATCCTGGAGGATGTGGCAGAGATCGCGCCGGAGGATGTCAACGAGAACAGCGTCCTGATGGACGACCTGGATCTGTCCTCGATGGAGATCCTGACCATCGTGGCCGACCTGGAAGAGACCTTTGGCCTGCGCATCCCGGAAAAGGAACTGCGCAACTTTGTCACCATCAGTGACCTGGCCGATTATCTGGTAGCCAATGCCGGGTGAGCCGATGGAAGCAGCACAGCGTTCGGCGGAGTATGTCTTTCAGGGCATCATGTACTATTTCCGCCGGGAAAAAGTGTGCCCCCGGTATCAGTTCACCCTGAAGGACCCGGTGGATCCGGCCCTGCTGCAACAAGCGCTGGATGCCGCGCTGGAAGCTGCACCCTATTACCGGGTGCGGCTGGTGTGGGAAAAGCGCAAAGCCTTTCTGGAACCGAACTCGGAGCCCTGCCTTGTCTACCCGGACAGCGTGATGCGGGAGATGCCGGAGCAGACGAACGGCTACTTCTTTGCCGTGCACTGCGCACAGAACGTCGTGTACTTCGACTGGTTCCACTTCATCGCGGACGGCCACGGGGTATCGCCCTTCCTCACCCGCATCCTGGAGCTGTACTGTAACCTGCGCTACGGTACCGCCTTTGCAAACCCGCCCATCCTCTGCAGCCCGGCCTACGACATCGCAAAGCTGGTGGAGCAGTACCCGCTGCAGGTCATGGACGAGACTACGATGCAGCGGGAGGTGGTGGAGACCTGCGAGGAGCCCATGCACCGCATCCGAATCCGGTTCGCCAAAAAGGATCTGGTGGCCAAAGGCGTGCAGAACGGCGTCAAGCCTTTCTGCGCCCTCATGGGCCTGCTGTGCATCGCGCTGGGAGAGTATCTGGGCAAGGACACCATCCAGTATTCTTACTCTGCCGACACGCGGGACGCCATGGGTGCCCCCAACGCACGGTACAACTGCGTGTGTTCCTTCCAGGACGGAGTGACCCTGCACGAGGGCGTCCGACTGGAAGAGTTCGTGCAGGAGATGGACGCTGCCGTCAAGGCCAGCCTGACCCCGGAGCGCAAGCGCCGCAAGATGGCCGACCAGATGGGCTGGGTCTACAAGGTGGACCAGCAAAAGGCCCCTCTGCGCATCAAGCAGCGTGTGTTCCAGATGGGCGAGTACATCAGCGGCATCCCGGCAGATTTCTGGTTCAGCTATCTGGGCAATCCCCTCATGCCGGCAACGCCGGAGCTGGAGCAGTACACCACCGATTTTGGGGTGTGGGTGCCGCCGGATGGAGGCTCCCTGTGCGTGGAGGCCTCCACCCTGAACGGCATCATCACCCTGTGCATCGAGAACAAGGTGCCGAAGGCCGGCCTGCCCGGCATCCTGCGCCGTGTGCTGGAAGCCGAGGGCATCCCGGTGCTGGAAGCCCAGGCACTGGACGAAGTATAAACAAAAGGCAAAAGCAGCCTTACCGGAACCATTCCGGCAAGGCTGCTTTTTTGCGTCTTATTCGGTCCGGGCCGGGCGGGTGGTCACCTCGCCGCAGCGTAATGCCTGCGGGCGGCCGTTCTCCCGCTGGACCACCAGCCGCCCTTCCTCGTCGATGGCAAGGGCCTTTGCGGCGTAGGTCTCGGTGCCGGTGCACACGGTGACCCAGTGTCCAGGCACAAAGCAGCGGGCGCGGTACTCGTCCAGACAGTCAAAGGCGGGGCAGAGGGCCAGCAGATGCCGGGCGATGGCCCCGGCCAGCGCGGCCCGGCTCACGGGGGCGGGGCCGCCCGGGTACAGGCTGCCGGCCTTTTCGGCCAGCTCCGGGGGCCAGTCGGCGGCGGTGGCGGTCAGGTTCAGGCCGATGCCCACCACCAGCCACTCCAGCCGCCCGCTCTCCAGGTCGGTGCCGGCTTCGGTGAGGATGCCGCACACCTTTTTGCCCTGATAATACAGGTCGTTGACCCACTTGATGCCCAGTTCCAGCCCGCACAGCTCCTGTACCGCCCGGCACACCGCCACGGCGGCCCCGATGGTGGCCGTCTGGGCGCTGGCCGCCGGGACCGCCGGGCGCAGCAGTACCGAGAGGTACACGCCCTTCCCGGACGGGCTTTCAAATACACGGCCCAACCGTCCCCGGCCGGCGCTCTGGTGGGCTGTGAGCACCAGCGTGCCGTGGGGCGCACCGTCCAGCGCCAGCAGCTTGGCCGTCCGGTTGGAGCTTTCCAGCGTGTCGTACACCTGCACCGGGGCGGGGTAGGGGCCCACGGCCTCGGCACAGAAGGGGTCGCCGCCCAGCAGCCGATACCCCCGGCGGGAGACGGCTTCCAGTGCGTAACCCTGCGCGATGAGGGCGGCAGCCGCCTTGTGGACGGCGGCGCGGCTCACGCCCAGCTGTCCGGCCAGCTGCTGGCCGGAGATATAGGCACCCCCGGCGGCACTCAGTGCCTGCAGAAGGGCCTGACGGGTGGTAGAAGGCATGGCGGTAAGGCTCCTTTCGTGCTATACTATAACCACATTGTAGCATGGAACGGGCAAAACACAATGTTTTTGAAAAAAATCTGCGGTTTGTGCAGGGAATGCGGCGGCTGTCTCGTTTGAATCAACAGAAGGGCCGTGCAGAGCACCGCCCTCCACAGCCGGAAAGGAGGATGAGCAGGTCGTTGACAACACTGGAATTCAGCGCGATGGTGCAACAATATCAATCCCTGGTCTACACGGTCTGTCATCAGCTGGTGCCGGACGTGGGGGATGCGCAGGATCTGACTCAGGAGACCTTTCTGGCGGCATGGCGGGCCATCGACCGCTGTCCGCCCGGCTTTGAAAAGCAATGGCTGGCCCGCATTGCGGCCAACAAAGCCAAGGATTACTTACGCAGCGCATGGGTGCGCCGGGTGAACACGCCGGGCGACGAGGTGCTGGCGCTGGAGGGGGCACCGCCCGGCCTGGAGCCGGAACAGCAGGTGCTGGACACGCTGGGAGCGGAAGAGCTCACCCGCATGATCCTGGACCTGCGGGAGCCCTACAAGACACCCTGCCGTCTGGTGCTGCTGGAACAGCACACTATGGCCGAGGCGGCACGTCTGTGCGGCCGCCCGGAAAAAACCGTGAACGCGCAGATCTACCGGGCCAAAAAGATGCTGGTACAGCAGATCCGGGAACAACAGGAAGGGAGGAGCGTACATGGAACTGTTTGATCAGAACGGATGCCTGACTGAGGAAGGGCTGCACGCCGTCATCGGCGGGCAGCTGGACGAGTTGGGCAGGCTGGAAGCCGCCGAGCACCTGTCCTACTGCGACAAGTGCATGGACCGGTACACGGCCCTGCTCACCGCCGATGTGCTGGAAGAGCCGCCGCGCTCCGCCCGCGGGGCGGTGATGGGCACCATCTGGGTGCGTCTGATGCAGAACACCTGGGGCCGGGCCGCCGTAGCCGCTGTGGCGGCGGTGCTGGCGCTGACCATGTGGCGCACCGGCACCCTGGAACAGATCCTGTCCACCGGCGAAACGGTGCGCAGCTGGCTGCCCGAAACCACCCAGACCACGGAGCCGGAACAGCTGGGCAGGCCCGTGCAGGACGACGAACGCACCCCTACCCAGCCGGAACAGCTGGGCAAGCCGGTGCAGGACAAAGAGCCTGTGCCCACCTTGTCCCAGAAGCTGACCGGCACGCTGGACAGCCTGCTGTTCGGCAAAAACGAATCTGCGGCAGAGCCTGACGCTGCCGTTTCCAACCAGAAGAAATGAGGGAATCGACTATGAAGAAAAACGGAATCCTGACCCTGCTGTTTGCCTGCATCCCCGGCGCGGGCCAGATGTATCAGGGCTATATGAAGCGGGGACTCTCGCTCATCACCATGTTCTGCCTGTTTATTATCGTAGGCAGCGCCACGGGGCTGGATGCGCTGGTAGTCGGCTGCATCGTGGTGTATATGTACAGCTTTTTCGATACCTTCAACCTCCGCGCCCAGATCATCGCGGAGAATGCCCCGGCAGACGACTATCTGGTGCACATCAACTGGAAAGACAAGCGGATGCAGGACTTCATGATGGACAGCCACAAGCTGGTGGGCTGGGGCCTCATTGCCCTGGGCGGCCTGGTGGCCTACGAGAACATCATCATGCGGGTGCTGGGGGATGTGATGTGGCGCTGGGGCCAGAACAACCCCTTCTTCCGGGCTGTGTACCTGATGCTGGAGCAGCTGCCTCAGATCGTGGTCTGCGTGGCCCTTATCATCTGCGGCGTCTGGCTGGTGCGCGGCCCCAAGGGCAAAAAGGTGCACCGCAAAAAGGCAGAGGAACCGGAGGACGAGGACTTCCGCGAGTACACCGCAGCCGAAGCCGATGCACCGGAAGCCCCGGAGGAAACCGCAGACTTTGCCATGCCGAAGCTCAGCGCTCTGCTGGGCGACCCGGTGACCCCGGAGGACCCCGAAGAGCCGGAACAGCCGGAGAATGCGGAGGGCGACGATGGACGAACCGAATAAGACAGCAGCGACGGAGCCGGAAACCCGGCCGGAAGCTGCAAAGCTGCAGGACGCCCCCCGCCGCCGGGTGGGCAGCCTGACGCTGGGCGCCTGCCTGATCGCAGCGGGCATCTTCTTCCTGTGTTATTACTTTGTGCCGGGCTTTGACTGGCAGCTGGTGGTGCGCATCGCCCCGGCGGCAGCCCTGGTGCTGCTGGGATGTGAGGTGCTGTTCTTCGCCGCCCGGCCGGGCCGCTGGAAGTATGATTTTGTCTCGGTGCTGGTCTGTCTGGGGCTCATCGCAGTTTGTATGTGCCTGAGCTTTCTGCCCATGGTGTGGAGCGAGATCGACCCTGCCCGCGGACAGAACGAGATGAAGCTGAGCAAGGCGTACACCACACAGGTGTATGAGGCCCTCCGGAAGGAAAACCCGGACCTCCGCCTGCGGGATGTGTACACCAACCTGTATCTTTACTCCAACAGCGTGGATGACCTGCAGGAGCTGCAGCCAAGTGACGGGCACCTGAGCCTGACCGTGATGCTGTATGGCCCCTACGACAGCACCGGAGCCTTTGCGCAGGACTGCCGCAGCGTGGCCGGTACGGTGCGGGCTGGCACCCTGCAGCCGGATGAACTGCGCATCGTGTGGTCGCCGGACAACGACCCGGGCCAGAGCCTGGATTCCGGTACCCTGCAGCGTGTGGAACAGTACACGCTGGAACTGGACGGCACGGTGCAGCTGGACTGGACCGCGGATGAGATGGAACGGCAGGTCGAAGTGCAGTATCTGCTGGACGAAGAAAATGAGCCGGAAGAGGACACTGCGCCCGGCGAAGAGGCCGAGCCAGAGGCGGCTGTATAAAAACTGAAAAAGCGCCCGCTGCGGAGTTTTCCACAGCGGGCGCTTTACTTGTTGAAAAAGAGCTTACAGCTTCTTGCCGGTGAGCAGCTCGTAGGCCTCCAGATACTTGGCGATGGTCTTGTCGATCACGTCCTGGGGCAGGTCGTAGTTGCTGTCCGGATGGGCCTTCAGCCAGTCACGGACGAACTGCTTATCAAACGAAGGCTGGCCGTGGCCCGGCTCATAGCCCTCCAGCGGCCAGAAGCGGGAGGAATCCGGGGTGAGCATCTCATCGCCCAGCACCACGTTGCCGTCCTCATCCAGACCAAACTCGAACTTGGTGTCGGCGATGATGATGCCGCGGGTCAGGGCGTACTCGGCGCACTTCTTGTACAGGGCGATGGTGTAGTCCCGCAGTTTGGTGGCGTACTCTTCGCCGTGGCCGGGGAACTGCTTTTCCAGCACCTCAATGCTGCGCTCGTAGGAGATGTTCTCGTCGTGGTCGCCGATCTCGGCCTTGGTGGAGGGGGTGTAGATGGGCTCCGGCAGCTTCTGGGACTCCTGCAGGCCCTCGGGCAGCTGGATGCCGCACACCTTGCCGGTCTTTTGGTAGCTGGCCCAGCCGCTGCCGGTGATGTAGCCGCGCACGATGCACTCGATGGGCAGCATGGTCAGCTTGCGGCACAGCATGCTGTTGCCGTCGAACTGGGGCTGCCGGAAGAACTCCGGCATATCCTTCACGTCCACGCTCAGCATATGGTTGGGCAGCAGATCCTTGGTGTAGTCGAACCAGAACTTGCTCATCTGGGTGAGCACGGTGCCCTTTTTGGTCACCTTGTTTTTCAGGATGACATCAAACGCAGAAATGCGGTCGGTGGCAACCATGATCAGGCTGTTGCCATTGTCGTAAATTTCACGGACTTTGCCTTCTTTGATGGGCTTGAATGCAGTCATAGTCAAACACTCCATTTCCCTTTTTCCGGCCGCCGGGCGCGGCACATCCTTACAGCACTATTGTACCATGCCGGGTGCCGGTTTGAAAGAAACAGATGGGAGAGATTTGCCCCGGGTTTTGCAAATTTCTCGTGAAAAGTGCGCAAAAATCATCGGATGAATTCGTCGTTTTGACGATAAAAGTCGTACTTTCAGCGCGAATGAGACAAAAAACGACCCGCTTTTTTGTGGAATGCGCAGATGGACACAGCCCGGCGGATAGGGTATACTGAAAGGCGGCAGCTTTGCTGTACAGAAAGGAAAATTCTGCTTATGATACCTCAGATCATTGCGCACCGTGGCGCATCCTATCTGGCACCGGAAAACACGCTGGCGGCTTTCCGCAAGGCGATGGAGATCGGAGCCGACGGTGTGGAAATGGACGTACAAAAGACGCTGGACGGCGGCCTTGTGATCCACCACGACTATATCATCGACCTGCACACCGATATTTCCGGCCGTATCTACGATATGACCGAGGGCGAACTGAAAGACCTGGACTTCGGCAGCTGGAAGGACGTTGCCTATAAAGATGAGAAGATCGCCACCCTGGCCGAGGCACTGGCCCTGTGCAGGAGCATGGAGGGCTGCGCGGTCCAGCTGGAAATGAAATCCACCATGGACAACGACCCGGCTTTTGTGCCCGGTGTGGTGGATGCCATCCGCGCGGCAGACATCGCCGACCGACTGGTACTTATTTCGTTCAACCACGACCTGCTGCGGCAGGCCAAGGCGCTGATGCCGGAACTGCGGGTGGGCGTGCTGCTGTACGGCGCATTCGAGAGCATGGTGCTGCCGCCGCCGGTCATCTGGAAGGACCTGGGCCTGGTGAACGGCATGGAGGATGAGGAAGCGGCGCTGGACGAAGAGCTGGCCGCCCTGCCGGTGGATGCGGGCATGGACCCGGATGAGGAAAACGGCTGGATGACCCGCTGGGTGAACGACAAGGTGAGCATGCTGCGGGCAAACTTCCCCGGGGAGAGCCTGCAGGCGGTGGCAAAGCATCTGGCCGACCAGCACAACCCGGTGGCCTATGTCAAGAGCCTGGACTTTAAGCCGGAGTATGTCAGCTGCGAGTACCACACCGCCTACAGCAACCCGGACTTTATCCCAAAGCTCCAGGCCATGGGCATCAAGGTGGCCCTGTGGACCGTGGACACGGAAAAGGCTGTCCGGAGCCTGCTGCCCCTGGGGCCGGACTGCATCGTGACCAACCGCCCGGACCGCGTGCGGGAATGGGTGGAAGAAAATCAGTGACACAGAGATCGGAAAGGCTTCTCCTTTGGGAGAAGTCTTTTTTGCTGCCCTTGACAAACAGGGACAGTGGGATTACAATAGTCTCATATCGAACAGTTTTATAGAAAACAGTTTGAGCAAAAAACAATTCAAAAGGAACCGATCGTATGTGTGACGAAAAACAGAACGAATGCAGAGACCACGGGGATCCGCCCTGGGAGGGGCCGCAGGTCATCCCGGCCCAGATCCGCCGGGTGGACAACCTGATCTTCCGCAAGATCAACCAGTTTGCCCGCGCCAACGGTGTGGAGCAGGCCACCCCGATGCACGGCTGGATCATCGAGTATCTTTACCGGCACCGGGAGGAGCAGGTGTTCCAGCGGGACATTGAGCGGGAGTTTTCCATTACCCGCTCCACCGTGACCAACATCCTGCAGCTGATGGAGCGCAAGGGCTACATCCAGCGCCAGAGCGTGCCGCAGGACGCCCGGCTGAAACAGCTGGTGCTGACGGAAGAGGGCGTCCGCTTCCATGAAAACACCATCCTCTCCTTCCACCAGACGGACGACTATGTGGCCAATCTGCTGACGGAAGAGGAAAACGCCGAGCTGCTCCGGCTGCTGAACAAGCTGCGGGACGCGCTGAAGTAAACCATTTGAAATGGCCGCCGCATGCGCTCTGGCCATATTCAGCGGAAGAATTATTTTGCTTTGCATTTGCGTGGAAAGCTCCCGGTTGGCCCGCCCAAGTATAACGCAAGAGTGTTCGACTCTTGTCAAAACGCCGAAAAGATGTTTGTGAAAATGTTAATTATGAACAATTTCCGAAAGTTTTGCAAACATCTTGACATTAAATCTGTTTTGTATAGAATTGTTTTGTACCAAACAAATAAAATTAACAGGAGGTAACTCAGATGATCAAAAAGCTCGTGTCACATCTGGGCGAGTACAAACGCGCCGCAGTCCTGACACCGCTCTTTGCAGCCCTGGAAGCCGTGATGGATGTGCTGCTGCCCACCATCATGGCCTTTATCATTGACCTGGGCATTGAAAAGGGCGATATGCACGCCATCGTCAAGTATGGTCTGCTCACCTTTCTTGTGGCAGCCATTGCGCTGCTGCTGGGCGTTCTGGCCGGTAAATATGCCGCCGAGGCATCCACCGGCTTTGCCGGCAATCTGCGCGATGCCATGTATGAGAACATCCAGCACTATTCCTTCTCCAACATCGACAAGTTCTCCACGGCGGGCCTTGTCACCCGTATGACCACCGATGTGACCAACGTGCAGAATGCGTTCCAGATGATCGAGCGCATGTGCGTGCGTGCCCCGGTGCATCTGGTGTTCGCACTGTTCATGGCTGTGGGCATCGGCGGCCCGTTGTCGCTGGTGTTCGTGGTGGCGGTAGTCTTTCTGGTGGTGGTGCTGGCCAGCATCATGATCCCCACCTTCCACATCTTTGACCGCGTGTTCAAGAACTACGACAACCTGAACGCCTCGGTGCAGGAGAATGTGTCCGCCATCCGCGTGGTCAAGAGCTTTGTGCGCGAGGGCTTTGAGAACGAGAAGTACACCAAGGCCTGCGAGAGCCTGTACAACCAGTTCGTCAAGGCCGAGAGCCGCCTGAGCTTCAACAACCCTGCCATGCTCACCGCCGTTTACGGCTGCAACATCGCCCTGAGCTGGCTGGGTGCCAAATATGTGCTGCATGGTGCCATCACCACCGGTCAGCTCAACGCCCTGTTCGGATACATCATGAACATCCTCATGGCCCTGATGATGCTGAGTATGGCCTTTGTCATGATCTCCATGTCGGCCGCTTCCGCCAAGCGTATCGTGGAAGTG
>OGDF01002846.1_pt1 | contig 22472 bp, 20 predicted proteins | sample 1570141 | NCBI WGS metagenome assembly OGDF01 (sample SAMEA4370581, study PRJEB24528) | human gut metagenome | reverse complement strand
TCGTCTCAACATATACCGCCTGCTCCAGTGAAATGATGTTGCGCAGATAAGTCATGAGCGTCTCATCCATGGATACCCCTCCTGTCTATTTACCTGATATAAGGATAACCTTTCATATGGTAAATGTCGACAGGTAATTCCTTTGGTACACTAACCGGGAATAAGGGGTGTGCAGATGAACGACTATAAAAGCATCGTGTCCTATCAGACACAGGATCACGGATACATCAGAATCAAGCACGGCAGCTGCTCGATGAGCGGCAGGTCACGCGCAGCAAACTGCGCACACTGACCGGTGTGAAATACGGCGTCATCAACCGCTACTATCAGGCGGAGCGCGTGCAAATGGTGGACCTCGATTTCCCTGCAAAGGTCTGCTGTGTGTTCGGCTGCGAGATCAGCGATCTTCTGGAATACTGCCCGCAGCCGGAAACCCGTCCGGAAAACGAATAACCAAAAATCAGCCGGGAACCGATCGGTTCCCGGCTGATTGGCATATTGACGCGCTTTACTGCTTCGGCTGCCGGACGGCAAAGACGTGCATCGCCATGCCGAGGCCCGTCACGCCGCAGAACACGCGGTGCATGACGCGGGCCTGCTTCGGGCCGATTTTCTTGGCCGCGGCGTGCGTGTAGTTCAGGCCGAGGATGCCTGAGCCGATGACCGACCCGCTGATGACGGCGGGCACGTCCGTCTTGCCCGTTGCAAACGCCTGCACCGTGTGCACGCCCGCGCCGAGGCACAGCAGCCCCGCGCCCGCGCCGTGGATGAGCATGCGCAGCTTGTAGTGTGCCTTGCCCCACTTCGTGTGCTTGAGCACGGCCTCCGCGCCGTCGATGGCGTAGCCCGCCACGCCGATCCACGGCCAGATCTTCTGGTACTTGCCGAGGGTATTCCTGATTTTGCAGTCACATTTTTTCATGGTCGCATGCCTCCTGAGCATTCATTTTTGGTTCTATCTGCAGCCCGGCGCGCAGCCGGGACAGGGCTTCGGGGTCGTTTTCCACCTCGCGCGTGACGAGCACAACAAGCTGCGCATCCGTGCGGTCGCTCACCGCCGCCAGACAGGCGAGCAGCCGCAGCGTCGCCGCGGCGTACTGCACGGGAAAGACCACATCACGGTCGTCGAGCGCGTCCATGCCGTGCCGCCAGACGATTGCCTGCGCGAGGCACGTCTGCTGCACGGCCGTCATTCTGGGCGGCGGGCAGGCAGGAAGCGCCGCCACGCGCCGGAGCCACTCCGGCCAGCGGGCATCGAGCGGCTCCGGCGACGCGAACGCCGCCGCCAGCACTGCCGGTGTCTCGGGTTCGGGCAGCGCATCCGCCGGCACCGCCGGCACCTTCCCGGCGGCCAGCGCCGCAATGCGGTGCCGGTCGAGCTGGCGCTGCGCCGCGCGCGTGAAAGCGAGCGCCGCCGCGAGGTTTTCCTCCGCCGTATGCCCCGGCCGCGCCAGCAGCGCGAGCACCCGGTCGCGCACCGCCGTGACGGCGGCGGTCAGCCGCCGCTCCCGCGCGCCGGGCACATAGCCGTCGTCCGGCAGCGGGGCGGAGACAAAGCGCAGCGGTTCGGTGCGCGCGAGCAGCCGCCGCGCGGCCTCCGGGCACGCGGGCGAAAGTCCGCGCTCCACCCGGTCGCACAGCAGCACCTCCCAGCGCGGGAAGTCCCGGCACGTGCGGCACAGGCTCTGTTCGCCGAGTGTGCGCTGCAGCTCGCACAGGCCGTCCGCGCACAAAAACGGGCAGCGCCCGTCCGTCTGCGCAAAGTACGTATCGCCCTCGCTGTCCACGCGCAGCACGCGCCGCAGCTTTGCCGCCAGCGGATGCTGCAGGCGCAGGTAGGCGTCCTGCGCGTCCGGATCGACGACGATCTCCCACGCGGCACAGCACGTCTGCGGGCACGCCCCGGCAAGGCACCGGAACGCGGCGTAGTCATCGGGTCGGGTCTGGTACATGGCGGCCTCCTTGCGCGTATTTTTTCTATTGTAACACATCGCGCGCCGCAGGAAAAGGGACGTTTCCGCGCTCCGTGCGCAAAAAACAGACGGACACCGAAATGTCCGTCTGTCTGTTGCTGTTATGACAGGCCGCAGCTTACTGCTTGACCAGATCCATGAGGTTGATGATGCCGCGCGGGCAGATATCGGCGCAGTGGCCGCAGCCGACGCACTTGTCATAGTCGATCGTGGACACGAAGTTCTCGATCTTGATGGCTTCCGCCGGGCACTCGCGCTGGCACTTCATGCAGCCGATGCAGCCGACATCGCAGATCTTGCGCGTGACGGCGCCCTTGTCCTGATTGCGGCAGCCGACAAGCACAGCCTGCTTATACGGCACCTTCTCAATGATCTTCTTCGGGCAGGCCTCGGCGCAGGCCATGCAGCCGACGCACTTGTCGCGGTCGACCTTGGCGACCCCGTTGACGATGTGCATGGCACCGAACTTACAGGCCCTGGCGCAGTTGCCGAGACCGATGCAGGCGAAGCGGCACTCCTTGTTGCTCTTGCCGCCGAACAGCATGGCGGCCTGGCAATCCTGGGGCCCTTTGTAGTTGAAGCGCTTGACGGCGACGCCCTCCGCGCCGGAGCACGGCACGAACGCGACCATCTTCTCCTCCGCACCGGCGGAGACGCCCATGATCGCAGCGATCTTGTCGGCAGCTTCCTGGCCGCCGGCGACGCAGCAGTTGACCGGAGCCTTGCCCGCCGCGACCGCAGCGGCATAACCGTCGCAGCCGGGGTAGCCGCAGCCGCCGCAGTTGGCGCCGGCAAGACACTCACGCACGGCTTCCTGCTTGGGGTCGACTTCCACGTGGAAGATCTTGGCGGCGAACGCCAGCAGCGCGCCGAACACGGCGCCCATGATGCCGAGGACGGCGATCCCTTCGAGAATCAAAGTAAAACTAAAATCCATATTTCAGCCCTCCTTAGCCGATCTTCATGCCGGAGAAGCCCATGAAAGCCAGGGCCAGCAGACCGGCGGAGACGAGGCAGATCGGGAAGCCCTCAAAGCTCTCCGGATAGTCGGCAAACTCGAGCTTCTCACGCACGCTTGCGAACAGGCAGATGGCGAGCATGAAGCCGAGGCCGCCGAACACACCGTAGACCACGCTCTGCAGGAAGCCGAAGCTGTACTGCGTGTTGAGCAGCACGACGCCGAGCACGGCGCAGTTGGTGGTGATCAGGGGCAGGTAGATGCCGAGCGCGGAGTACAGGGACGGGATGGACTTTTTGAGGAACATCTCGATGAACTGCACGAGCGCGGCGATGACGAGGATGTAAGCGATCGTCTGCAGGAAGCCCAGGCCGAGCTTGACGAGCAGGCAGTTGACGAGCCAGCAGATGGCGGACGCCAGGCCCATAACGAACGTGACGGCGAGGCCCATGCCGGCGGCGGTGTCGATCTTGCTCGAGCAGCCGAGGAACGGGCAGCAGCCGAGGAACTGCGAGAAGATGAAGTTATTCGTCAGCACGGCGCTGAGGATGATGGCAAAAATACTGGTCGTAGAACTCATGTTATGCCGCCTCCTTTTCCTGCGCTGCAAGCGCTTTTTCTTTGGCTTCCTTCTTCTCGGCGGACTTGCGCAGCGCGTACTGCATGAGCGCGATCAGGCAGCCGAGGGTGATGAAGCCGCCGATCGGGAGCGTGAGCACGAGCGCGCCGTACTCCGGCTCAAAGATCTTAATGCCGTTGCCGGTGCCGATGACACCGTCGATGGTGTTGAAGATGCCGGTGCCGAACGTGCCCTTGCCGAGCAGCTCACGGATGACGCACATGGCGATGAGCACGAGCGTGTAGCCGAGGCCCTGGAAGATGCCGTCGAAGAACGACGGGCCGACGGGGTTTTTCTGGCAGAACGCCTCGGCGCGGCCGATGATGATGCAGTTAACAACGATCAGCGGGATGAACACGCCCAGAGACGCGCTCAGTGCGGGGACGTACGCCTGCAGCAGCAGGTCAACGATGGTGACGAAGCCTGCGATGACCAGCACGAAGATGGCCAGACGGATATCGTTCGGAATGACTTTGCGGATGAGGGAAATGACCACATTGCAGCACGTCAGAATGACGAGCACGGACAGGCCCATGCCGATGCCGTTGAAAAGGCTGGTCGTGATGGCCATGGTGGCGCACATGCCGATGAGCTGCACGAGGACCGGGTTATTGGTAATGAGGCCTTCCTTGAACTGTTGTTTGATATTCATGTTTCAGCCCTCCTTAACCCAGCGACTTGGCCGCGTTGATGACGGTCTGCACTTCGGTAACGACGGCGCGGGACGTGATCGTCGCGCCGGAGATGGCAGTGATGTCGCCGCCGTCTTTGGCAAGCTTCATACCGTCACCCTGGCCGACGAGGTTGTCGCGCCAGGCGCCTTCGTTCGTGTCCGCCGCCTTGGCGCCGAGGCCGGAGGTCTCGGAGTGCTTCGTGACGTACACGCCGGTGCAGTTATAGTCATTATCGAGTCCGACGACCATGGTGATCATGCCCTGCGCGCCGGAGAACGTAGTCTCGGCGACGTAGCCGACCTGCTGACCGCCGGCAGTGGCGGTGCAGAGCTTGGTGATGGTGTTGTCGTTCTTGTACTCGGACTTCACTTCGGGATAATCGTCAGCCTGGAGCTCAGCGGTGACCGAGGCATATGCTTTCTTGGTCGTCTCGGCCGCGCGCATGGCGATGGTGCCCTTCGTCAGCTCATTGACGAGACCGAGGGCCAGCGCCATAATGGCGGACACGGCAAAGAGCACGAGCGCGAGCTTGATGATCTGGCCGCCGCCGGATTTCTTTTCAGTCTTTTCAGCCATTTGCAGCAGCCTCCTTTGCTTCTTTCTTCGCAGCCTTTGCAGCGGCCTTCTTGGCCTTGACGTCCTCGCGGCTGACGCCGAACTGACGGCGCTGGGTGTGCTTGTCGAACATCCATGCGCAGCAGTTCATGATGAGGATAGCAAAGGAAACGCCCTCCGGGAAGCCGCCGAACACACGGATGAGCACGGTCAGCGCGCCGCAGCCGACGCCGTAGATGATGCGGCCGGGAGCGGTGACGGGGCTGGTGCTGTAGTCGGTCGCCATGAAGAAGGCGCCGAGCAGCAGGCCGCCGGACAGGAGGTTGTCGAGCATCCACTGGACGTGGGTGTAGCCGCCGCCGTTTTTGCTGCCGAAGATGAGCGTCAGCAGCGCGACGGTGCCGATGAACGACACGGGGATGTGCCAGGTGATGACCTTGCGGCACAGCAGGTACACGCCGCCGATGAGCAGCGCGAGCGCGCTGACTTCGCCGAGGCAGCCGGGCATAGTGCCGAGGAACATGGACTTATAAGTAAAGTACTGCGGCAGCGCCTCGCCGGCCTTCATGTAGCTGAGCGGGGTGGCCATGGTGGTCGCGTCGACGGCGGACGCCAGGCTGCTGGGCACGACCCAGGTGGTCATGAACAGCGCGTAGGAGGCGAGCAGGAACGCACGGCCGGCGAGCGCCGGGTTGAGGAAGTTCTTGCCGATGCCGCCGTAGAGCTGCTTGACGACCACGATGGCGAAGAATGCGCCGATGATCGGCATCCACCACTGGCAGTTGGCCGGCAGGGTGTACGCGAGCAGGATGCCCGTGACCACGGCGGACAGGTCGCCGATGGAGTCGGGCTTTTTCATGAGCTTGCGGTAAACCCACTCAAAGAACACACACGACACAATGGACACGGCCAGCGGGATGAGCGCCTGCGCGCCGAACTGCCACACGCCGACACACAGAGCCGGGAGCAGGGCGATGATCACGTCGAGCATGATCTCGCGGGTGCCGCGCTTGGCGCGCACCTGAGGCTGGTAGGCAGCGTCAAAGGTAAATTCTTTCGGTGTCATTTCGTTTCAGCCTCCTTTGCAGCGGCTTCCGCGCGGGCCTTTTCTTCAGCTGCACGGGCGGCGAAGAGGAGCTTTGCGGTCTTGAAGGTATGGGTCAGGGGCAGACGGCCCGGGCAGTTGTACGAACAGCTGCCGCACTCGAAGCAGTCGAGGATATGGTACTTCTGCATGTTCTCGAAGTCGCGGTTCTGATAGTACTTATACATGTACAGCGGCTCGAGCTTCATCGGGCAGACGGTCAGGCACTTGCCGCAGTGGATGCACGTCGGATTCTCGACAGAGCGGTCTTCCTTATCAGTGAAGAACAGGATGCCCGCGGTGCCCTTGATGTTGGGCGCCTCGAGATTCGTGGCGATCAGACCCATCATGGGGCCGCCGAGGACGATCTTCTTCGGCTCGACGACGAAACCGCCGCACTGCTCGACGATGTAGCTGAACGGGGTGCCGAAGCGGCACTGCAGGTTGTAGGACTTATCGCCCATGGCGCTGCCGGCGACGGTGAGGACACGCTCGATGCTGGGCATGCCTTCGTAGCAGGCGCGGTAGATGGCGTAAGCCGTCTGGGTGCTGATGACGTTGCAGCCGACGCCGGACGGCAGGCCGCCGGGCTTGACCTCACGGTTCGTGATGGCCTTGATCTGCATCTTCTCGGCGCCCTGGGGGTACTTGACGTTCTCCGGCACGATCTCCACGCCGTACTGCGCGGGGTTCTTGGACAGCAGCAGGTCGATGGCGTCCTGCTTGTTCTTCTCGATGCCGTAGTAAGCCTTGTCGAGGCCGGACGCGATGCGCGCCAGCTCGATGCCCTTGAGCAGCTCCTCAGGGTGGTTCTTCATGGTCAGGTGGTCGCCGTTGAGGTACGGCTCGCACTCTGCGCCGTTGATGATGAGGGTATCGACCTTGCCAAGGCCGCCGCGGATCTTGAACGCGGTCGGGAACATGGCGCCGCCGTGGCCGACGATACCGGCCTCGCGGATGCGCTCGAGGATGGCCTCAGGATCCTTCATCTGCTCGGGCGTCAGGGGCGCGAGATCCGTGCAGGGGGTATCCTGGAAGTCATTTTCGATCACGATCGCGGGAATCATATCGCCCAGCGGGTGGGGTCTCGGCTCAATAGCGATCACCTTGCCGGAGACCGTCGCGTGAATGGGCGCGGAGACGGGTGCCGGATTGTCAGCGATCTTCTGACCCATCTTCACATAATCGCCCACCGCGACCAGCGGTTTGCAGGGTGCGCCGATATGCTGCATCATCGGGAGCACGACCTGCGGCGGAGGCGCAATGACGGTCACCGGAACATCCGGGGCCTTCATGTAGTTGGGATGAACTCCGCCATGAAACTTAAAGGGCATTTGCATCACCTCTCTATTTTTTGACCCACATATATTAGCACACCAGCCTAACTTCGTCCACCAAAAATGGCGGAAAAACATCAAATTGTACTAATTTAAATATTAACGAACCTGCAAAAATGCTGACAAATCCAACATTTCCGGAAACTTTGCAACATTTTGTGCATATTGGCGGGATTTCTCGCCATCCTGGCACAAACCGGCGGAAAAAAATTCTGTGTTCGGGACTTAACAAGCGGGGAAAAATCCTGTAAAATAGATAGCAAATGCTCTGCCGGCGCCGCCGGCGGCAAAAGGAGGCCACGTTATGCTGACACCCTGGGCGGATACGCTCGACCGCGCGCAGCCCCTGCCGGAGTATCCCCGGCCGCAGATGGCGCGCGACAGCTACCTGAATCTCAACGGCCCGTGGAGCTACGCGATCACGACGAGCGCGAGCAAGCCCGCGCAGGCCGACGGCACGATCCTCGTGCCCTTCTCGCCCGAGAGCGAGCTGTCCGGTGTGGGACACGTCCTGCAGCCGGAGGAATACCTGTGGTACATCCGCACGGTCACGCTGCCGGACGGGTTCAACGTCGGCCGCGTGCTGCTGCACTTCGGCGCGGTCGATCAGATCGCGACCGTGTGGTGCAACGGCGTGGAGCTGACCACGCACACGGGCGGCTACCTGCCGTTCACGGTGGACATCACCGAGGTGCTGGCGAAAGAAAACACGATCCTCGTGTGCGTGCGCGACGCAACGAACCGCTCCCAGCTCCCGCGCGGCAAGCAGACGCTGCACCCGCACGGCATCTGGTACACGCCGCAGAGCGGCATCTGGCAGACGGTCTGGCTCGAGAGCGTGCCGCAGAACTATATCCATTCCCTGCGCGTGACCCCGCTGTTCGACGCGCATCAGGTGGAGATCACCGTCGAGGGCGAGGGCCAGTGCACGATCGATCTGGAGGGAAAGCGCTTCACGTTCCCGGCGGGTGTGCCGGCGCACGTGCCGGTGCAGTCATTCCGCCCCTGGTCGCCGGAGCACCCGACGCTCTACCCCTTCAGCGTGACGCTCGGAGACGACACGGTCTACAGCTACTTTGCCATGCGCAAGTGCAGCGTCGAGACGGACAAAGACGGCGTACGCCGCCTGTTTCTCAACGGCAAGCCGTATTTTCACAACGGCCTGCTCGACCAGGGCTACTGGCCGGACGGGCTCTACACCGCGCCGAGCGACGACGCGCTCATCTATGACATCCAACTGGCCAAGGACATGGGCTTCAACATGCTGCGCAAGCACATCAAGGTCGAGTGCGACCGCTGGTACTATCACTGCGACCGGCTGGGCATGCTCGTCTGGCAGGACATGCCCTGCGGCGGCAGGCGCTACGACCCGCTCATCGTCTCGACCCCGCTCGTGACGGGCTGGCACCTCGACGACAGCTGGTATCCCCTCTTCGGCCGTACGAACGTGACGGCGCGCAAAGCGTTTTTGAACGAGCTGCGCGACATGGTCACCACGCTCTACAACCACCCGTGCATCGCCGTGTGGGTACCGTTCAACGAGGGCTGGGGCCAGTTTGACAGCCAGACGGCCGTGCAGGTCATCCGGTCCGTGGACAAGACCCGCACGATCGACCCGGCCAGCGGCTGGCACGACCAGGGCTTCGGCGATGTGCGCAGCCTGCACGTGTATTTCCAGAAGTACAGGTTCCGGCCCGATAAGCTCGGCCGCGCCACACTGCTGTCGGAGTTCGGCGGCTATATCCACCGCGTCGAGGGCCACGCCGTCGGCGGCAAGAGCGTCGGCTACAAGACGTGCGACGCCCCGCTCTCGCTCGAGTATGCGCTGCAGGCGCTCTATGACGAGCAGATCCGCCCGGCCATCGCGCAGGGGCTCAGCGCCGCGGTGTACACACAGCTGAGCGATGTGGAGCACGAGCTCAACGGTCTCGTGACCTATGACCGCAGCGTCGTGAAGCTCCCGGTGCAGACGCTGCACAAGATCTTTTATATCGAAAACGCGTGAACAAAACCGCCCGCTGCGATCGCAGCGGGCGGTTGATTTTTGCGTTTCGGGCTCGGCTCAGTACGCCACGCCCCAGTAGATCATGCACTTGGCGGGCTTGCCGCACACGGGGCACACGTCGTCAATGTGCTCCTGCTCGAACGGGATGCAGCGGCTGGACATACCGGCCTTGTCCTTCATCTCGAGCTCGCAGGCAAGGTCGCCGCACCACATGGTCTTGATGAAGCCGCCGTTTTTCTCCTGCAGCTCCTTGGCCTCGGCCAGCGAGTGCGCGGCATAGGTGTGCTCGTCGAGATTGCGCTTTGCCTTGTCGAACAGGCCCTGCTGCACGGTCTCGAGCAGCTCGGGGATGCGCGCCTCGAGCTTGTCGAGCGCGACGGTGATCTTCTCGCCGTTGTCGCGGCGGACGGCGACGCAGTGGCCGGCCTCGATGTCCTTCGGGCCGATCTCGACGCGCAGCGGCACGCCCTTCATCTCCCAGTTGGCGAACTTCCAGCCGGGGCTGTTGTCGCTGAAGTCGCCCTGCGCGCGCAGACCGGCGGCCTTCAGGCGCGCGACGAGCTCCTCGGCCTTCTCGGTCACGCCGGGCTTGTGCGCCGCGATGGGCAGCACGATGACCTGGATCGGCGCGATGTGCGGCGGCAGGACAAGGCCGCTGTTGTCGCCGTGGGTCATGATCAGGCCGCCGATGACGCGCGTGGACATGCCCCACGAGGTCTGGTGCGGATAGGCCTGCTGGTTGTTCTTGTCGGTGTAGGTGATGTCGAACGCGCGGGCGAACCCGTCGCCGAAGTAGTGGCTCGTGCCGGACTGAAGCGCCTTGTGGTCGTGCATCATGCACTCGATGGTGTAGGTGTTCTCGGCGCCGGCGAACTTCTCCTTGTCGGTCTTGTTGCCGCGGATGACGGGCATGGCCAGCTCCTGCTCGCAGGTCTCGGCATAGATCTCGAGCATCTGCAGCGTCTCCTTGCGGGCCTCGGCCTCGGTGGCGTGCAGGGTGTGGCCCTCCTGCCAGAGGAACTCACGCCCGCGCAGGAACGGACGGGTGGTCTTTTCCCAGCGCACGACGCTGCACCACTGGTTATACAGGCACGGCAGATCGCGCCAGCTGTGCACGATGTGGCTCCAGTGCTGGCAGAAGAGCGTCTCGGACGTCGGGCGCACGCACAGGCGCTCCGGCAGCTCCTCGCTGCCGCCCATCGTGACCCACGCGCACTCGGGCGCAAAGCCCTCGACGTGGTCCTTCTCCTTCTGCAGCAGGCTCTCGGGGATCAGCATCGGCATGGCCACGTTCTGGTGACCGGTCGCCTTGAACTTGCCGTCGAGTATCTTCTGGATGTTCTCCCAGATGGCGTAGCCATACGGGCGCATGATGAACAGGCCCTTGACATCGGAATAGTCCACGAGCTCCGCCTTGATGCACACGTCGGTGAACCACTGGGCGAAGTCGACTTCCATATCGGTGATCTGCTCGACCTTCTTTTCTTTGGCCATAAGCGCAACACTCCTCTGTATGCCGCGCAGAGATCCCGCGCGGGCGTATTTCATAATGTATGGGGTAACTTATATAGTGTATAGAATCCGCCGCCGCTTGTCAAGCGCCAAGCAGCTCCTGCACCGCGAAAACACCGATCATGACGGCGATGATAAAATACAGCACGACCGCGGCGACGGAGTGCCGCGCCGGCCGGCGGTCGAACAGCTGCCCCGCGCACCAGAGCACGAGCAGGCCGGTGCCGATCCAGTAGACCGGGTTGAGCGCGATGGCCATGACGGTCACCTCGACGATCAGCAATGCAAACACCGCGATCTGCCACGTGCGGATACGCCGCGCGCGGCTGTTGCAGTAGATCTCGCGCCAGGCGTCTGAAAGCTCGCGGCGCTGGCGGCGGAAAAACGGCTCGCGCGGCTTTTTCGGCGCGGCCGCCTCGGCCGCAGTTTCGGCGGTTTCGGTCACGGTTTCGGCGGTCTCGGCTGCCGTTTCAGGCTCCGTCTCGGTGTAGGGGCGCTCTTGTTCCATGCGTTCCACTCCTTTCCGGCTTTTCGGAAAACCGGTCCTTTTTCCACAGGATACCCCGCCGCGCAGCGCCTGTCAAGGGCCGGATCGCGGCCGAAAAGTGCATTTCGGGCTTGACCGCACACCATTCGTGCAATATAATATGTAAATTAGAGATGTTATTTCAAAATGCAATCGAACCCCTTGGAGGTGACCATCTATCAACAGACAGAGTTACATGGCGGAGATCAGCAGCCTGCTCGGCCTGATCACCGACGACAATACCCGTCAGGCGCTCATCGCGCAGATGGAGAACATGTTTGACAACGCCCCCGATGAGGAGCGCCTCATTCAGGAGATCGGCAACCCGACGAAGGTGGCCGTCGCCCTCATCCGCTACGCCGACAGCGGCAAGATCACGCCGGCCGCCGCGCCCGTGGTCGCGCCCGAGCAGGTGCAGCCCAAGCGCGCGCCCCAGCCGCGCCCGCGTGCCGAGCAGTACCGTCCCATCGCGCCGCAGCCCGCCCCCCAGCCGGCCTACGCCGACCAGGCCGCGGAGGATGCCTATGACGAGCAGCCCGCCGCGCCCGTGCTCGACGGCCAGCTCTCGTTTGACGAGCAGCCCGCGGACGACGGCTACTATGACGAGCAGCCCGCCGACGACGGCTACTATGACGAGCAGCCCGCCGACGACGGCTATTATGACGAGCAGCCCGCGGACGACGGCTACTACGACGAGCAGCCCGCCGACGACGGCTACTATGACGAGCAGCCCGAGGGCGACTATGACCCGAACTACGCCACCGACGGCGAGGAAGGGTATTATGACGAGGCCTATTATGAGGACAAGCCGGCCTACAAGACGAACGTCTTTCTGGCGATCCTCTACACGCTCGGCGCGATCGTGGTCGGCGTGCCGGTGCTGGCCGTGCTGCTGGTGCTGGATCTGGCCGTGCTGGCCGTCGGCGCCGCGTGCGGCGCGGGCGGTGTGGGCCTGATCGCGACGGCCTTCATCGGCCTGCCCATGGTGGCGGATATGCTCATTCTGCTCGGCGGCGGCGCCGCCGTGATCGCCATCGCGCTCGTCGTGATCTGGCTGGCCATCTGGCTGTTCATCCGCATGGTCATCGGCTGGGTCCGGCTGCTCGTGCGCACGGGTAAGCGCTGGTGCAGAAAGGAGATCGCCGCATGAAAAAAGCCTGGAAAACCATCCTCATCGTCGCCCTGTGCATCCTGATCGTGGGCGAGATCGTGCTCGGCGTCGGCCTTGCGACCGGCGGCAGCCCCGACCGCATCTGGGAAGCGGCGTATGAACACTACGACTTCGCGTCGATCTTCGCATTCATCAAGTCCTCCGGCATCGCGGACTTCCTTGCGAGCATCGGCCTGTAAGAAAAGCAAAATATGAGGCGGCGAGCTATGCTCGCCGCCTCATTTTGATCTGTCTGGTCTGTAAAAAGCCTCGCAGAGTTTGCGCCCGCAGGCGCAAAGAAATTCCAATCATTTTCTCCGGCGACATGTGCGGCGGAGAAAATACCGCTCGGCTCGGCGCGTGCGCTGCAGCGAGCCGCAGCTCTTCCAACGAGCGCCCAACGCAGTGGGTCTCGTTGGCCCGTCTCACCGGCTCATTTCATTTTAAAGAGCAGCACGCCGCCCGTCATCAGTGCGAGCCCCGCCCACTTGCTCCAGCCGAAGGCGAGCTTTTCCGAGCCCATGATGCCGAAGGCATCGATGGCCGCGGCCGCAGAAAGCTGCGCGATGAGGATCGTCGCCACGGCGAGCGTCGGGCCGAGCCGGCCCATGCCGAGCATGACCGTGACCGTGATGGCCAGCGCCAGCACGCCGCCGAACCAGCAGTATTTCGGCGCGGCGCCCAGCGCGGCAAAGCTGCCCGTGCGCCAGAACACCAGCACCAGCAGCGACAGCACCGCCGCCACGCACTGCACGAAGGCATTGGTCTCCATCGTGCCGATGTGCTCGCTCAGGCGCGTATTCATCACGCCCTGAATGCTCATCGCCGCCCCGGCGAGGATGCACGCGAGAAATCCACCCAAAATTCATCGGCTCCTTCCGAATAATCCTTGCACTGCCGCCCGAGATGTGTTACACTGTGTCGTACGGACAAACATTTGCCCGCAGTGCACGTACAAAGGAGGCTCCACCCATGGCAGCAGGCAGCAAACCGAAATACTATCTCGTGGAGGCAAGCGTCCTGCCCGAGATCTTCGCCAAGGTGATCGAGGCCAAGGAACTGCTCGAGACCGGCCAGGTGCGCACGGTGGCGGACGCCGTGGCGCGCGTGGACATCAGCCGCAGCGCGTTTTATAAATACAAGGACTTCGTGTCCCCGTTTCAGGACATGTCGCGCGGCCATCTGGTGACGTTCAACCTCGAGCTGCTCGACCGGCAGGGCGTGCTGTCGTCCGTCCTCGCTATTTTTGCCGAAAACGGTGCAAATATACTCACCATCAACCAGAGCATCCCGACGAGCGGCGTCGCCCCGGTGACAATCACGGCCGCGACCGAGAACATGCAGACGACGATGGAGGCGTTCATGGCGGCGCTCAAGGCGGCCGACGGCATCATCCGCGTGCACCTCATGGCCGGCTGAAAAGAAAAACAAACAAATAACATCCCCGGACCGTGTCGGTCCGGGGATGTTTTTTTACCTATTTTTTCACTCGAGCAGCTGCGCGCGGCCGCCGTGCAGCCGGATCTTCCCGGCGCAAAAGCGCTTGACCGCCTCGGGCAGGAGCTTCCACTCCGCATCGGTGAGCACGCGGCGCTTGAGCGTCGTGACATCGTCGTCCTCGAGCACGGGCACGGCCTTCTGCAGCAGCACCGGGCCGACGCCGCCGGTCTCGTCCACGAGGTACGCCGTCGCCCCCGTGACCTTCAGGCCGCGGGCGAGCACCGCCTCGTGCACCGCGTCGCCGCGCAGCGTCTCAAACGCCGGGACGAGCGACGGCTGCACCGCAATGACCTTATTGCGAAAGCTCTTTGCCGTCTCGCGGCCGACGCCGGGATAAAACCCCGCGTTAATCACGAGCTCGATGTCCATGTCCTTGAGCTTGTTGCGGATGGCCATGTCGTACGACGTATCGTTCGGGAACATGGCCGGCTCGACGACGACGGTCTCGATGCCGGCGTTGCGCGCGCGCTTGAGCGCGTAGGCGTTGGCGTCGGACGAGATGACGGCGACGAGCTGCAGCTCCGGGATCTCACCGAAGAACACGGAGTCCAGCAGACTTTGCAATTTTGTTCCCTTGCCGGAAACCAGAACAGCACTGCGGATCATATGCTCGATTACTCCTTCCCCAGCAGCCGGGCGGCTGTGGCGCGGTTGTTGTCCTCCTGCCGGTTGAGCAGCTCGGTGCGGCGGCGCAGCTCCTCGCCTCTGCCGGCGAGGGCGACAGCGGAATCGATCAGCTCGGACAGGTCCGTCGCGTTGAGTGCTTCAAACTGCATGTAGTTATTCTGCTCGACATAGTCGAGAAACGCCGTGACCTTCGGGTCGTAGGCGACGCCGATGAGCGGCACGCCCTGCCCGGCGGCGAAGATGAGCCCGTGCAGCCGCATGGACACGACGGCCGTCATGCGCGAGAGCACGCCGATCACCTCGCCCGTGGACATCTGCTCGCCGAGCACGTGATACGGGATGCTCAGGTGCTCCGTGACGAGCTGGCTGGCCTCGCCGTCGGTGCGGAAATTGATGCTGAGGAACACCGGCGTCAGGCCGTATTTCAGGTAGGCGTACACGGCGCCGGCGGCGAACACGGTGGCCTTTTCCTCGATGCCGGGCCACTTGCGCAGCACAAAGCCGATATACTTGCCGTCCGTGTCCATATCATGCTCGCGCAGGATGCGGTCGATGCGGCTGCGCTCGGCGGCCGGCAGCGTGAGCGCGGGGTCGGACGCGAGAATCACTTCCGGGGCCGTGACGCCGAAGTCCGAGAGCGTCTCGCGGCTGTCCGGCTCGCGGAGGGTGATCTTGTCGACGCAGTCGTTGATGACGCGCGCGGCGAGCTTCCGGTCGCGCTCGTACACGATCGGGCCGATGCCGCAGCCGTACATCTGCACCTTGCAGCCGCAGCGGTGCGCCAGGCGGATGGTACTCAGATAGTACCACAGGCTCATGCGGCTCGTGACATCCTGCATGAGGCTGCCGCCGCCGCTGATGAACAGCTGGCTCCGGCGCAGCACGCGCCGGATGGCCAGATAATGAAACCGGTTGCACGCGTTGACGCCGTAGGCGCTGCGCGTATCCTTCGGCCGGCGGGAGATCACGGTCACGGGCATGTGCGCGTCGATGCGGCGCATCTCGCCGATGATGGCCTGCAAAATGGCATCGTCGCCCGCGTTGCCGAAGCCGTAGGCCCCGCAGATGAGCACGCCGTCGCGCACACCGTCGCGCCGGTTGCGCTCCATGCGGAAAACGGCGTTGTAAATTTCCAGCTGGCGCAGGCCGGTGGCCTCCTCGGAGAAGTCGGCCTTGCCGCGCCGGTAGAGCGCCTCGCCCATCTCATGGCGGTAGTCTTCGTCGAGCGCGTAGCGCGCGAGGTAGGCAGCGAGCATGCGCACGTCGCCGGGCTCGATGAGCAGGCCGGTCACGCCATGCTCGATGATGGCCGGCACACCGCCGACGTTCGAGGCGACGGTGGCCAGATGTGCGCGCGCGCCCTCGGGCAGCGCATAGGGAAACGCCTCCGACAGGGACGAGAGCGTATTGATGTCGAGCGCGCCGTAAAAGCTGTCGAGGTCGTTGACCCAGCCGAGGAAGAACACACTGCCCTCCAGTCCCAGCTCCTTTGTGAGCGCCTCGAGCTTTTTGCGCTCCTTGCCGTCGCCCGCGATGGCGAGACGCAGCTGCGGGCAGGCCTTTTGGGCCAGCGCCACGGCGCGGATGAGCGTCGGGATGTCCTTGACGGGATCGAGCCGGGCGGCAATGCCCGCGATGACGTCGCCCTCGTGAACCGTATACCCGAACTGCGCGAAATACGCCGCGCGGTCGGTCTTGGGCACGACGTGGGAAAAGTCGAGCCCGTTGTAAATGGAAAAGAGCCGGTTCGGCTCAAAGCCGCGGTCGATGAGCCGCTGGCGGATGGGGTCGGACACGCACACGCGGTAATCGAGCCGGTGCAGGGCCCAGATATTGAGCGTGCCGTAGACGGCGCGGGCGAACGGCCTGCCGAGATAGTCGAGCCGGTAGTCGCTGTGCACGGTGCTGATGACCGGCACGTGCACGCTCGGGCGCAGCATGGCGCCCATGACATTGGCCATGGAGCCGTGGCAGTGCACGAGGTCGTACTCCCCCGCGCGGATCAGCTTTTTGAGCGCGGCGAGGTTCGGCAGAAAGCCTCCGTCGAGCACCATCGTCGGGATGCCGAGCGCGGCCGCACCGTCGGCAAAATCACCGCTGCGGAAGCACACGAGCTGCACGTCGATGATCTGACCGAGATATTTCAGCAGGGAGTAGACATGCGTCCGGGCGCCGCCGGTGTCGCCCCCGCTGATGAGGTGGATTACTTTCACTTTGCCCTCCAAAGCACTTGTGCGCGCCGCGAAAACACGGTATAATGCGCTCGTACAGGTGCTGACACATTCCCGCGCGGAACAAAAGCGCGGATTCAGATTATTATACTGTATGATTCCACTATGGTCAAGTTTTGGAGGCCCGCAATGACGAAAATTTATCTGATCCGGCACGCGGAAGCGGAGGGCAACCTCTACCGCCGCATCCAGGGACACTGGGACGGGAGCATCACCCCGCTCGGCCTGCAGCAGATCGACGCGCTCGCGCAGCGGTTCCGCCGCGAGCACATTGACGCGCTCTACTGCAGCGATCTGTCGCGCGCACGCGCGACGGCCGAGGCGATCACGCGCTATCACGACATTCCGGCCGTGGCCACGCCGCGCCTGACGGAGATCTGCATGGGCGTGTGGGAGGGCCGTGCCTGGGGCGACGTGGAGCACGAATTTCCGGAGCAGATGCGCTATTTCAACACCGACCCCGACCGCTGGTCCGTGCCCGGGTGCGAGCCGTTCCGCGATGTGCAAAAGCGCATGAAGCGCGCCATCTCCGACCTCGCCGCGCGGCACGACGGGCAGACCATCGCCCTCGTGAGCCACGGCATGGCCATCCGCGCCTATCTGTGCACGGTGCTGGGCATCCCGAACAGCGAGATGGCCACCCTGCCCTATGGCGACAACACGTCCGTGAGCCTGCTGCTCGTCGACGGGGACAATACGACCGTAGAGTATTATAACGACAACCGCCACCTGCCAGACGCGCTGAGCACCTTCGGCCGCCAGACCTGGTGGCGCGGCAGCGGCAGCGGTGTGGAAGATCTGCGCTATGAGCCGCTGCGCTTCCCGCGCGACGAGGCGTTTTACCTCCAGTGCTACCGGGACGCGTGGCGCAACGTGCACGACACGGACGAGGGCTTCGTGCCCGAGCTCTATGCCCGCAGCGCCGCCCGGCACGCGCAGGAGCATCCCGGCTCGGTCGTGCGCGTCCTGAGCGGGGACCGCGTGGTCGGACTCGTCGAGCTCGACCCCGGGCGCGACGAGCAATCCGGCTGCGGCTGGATCAGCCTGCTGTATATGCTGCCGGAGTACCGCGGCCGCGGCTGGGCGATCCAGCTGCTGGGCTACGCGTTCTGGTTTTACGAGAATCACGACCGCACGGCCGTGCGCCTGCACGTGTCGGAAAACAACACCCGGGCCATCACATTCTACCGGCGCAGCGGCTTCGTGCAGATCGGGCGCGACCCCGGCGTGCGCGCGCATCTGCTGCTCATGGGCCGGCTCATCCACAGGACGGTGACGCATGGAACGGTGTGATTTTCTGCCCGTCTCCGCCGAGGAGATGCACGAGCGCGGCTGGTGGTGGTACGATGCGCTCGTCGTCGGCGGCGACGCATATGTCGATCACCCGAGCTTCGGCACGGCGGTCATCAGCCGCGTGCTCGAGGCCGAGGGCCTGCGCGTGGCCGTGCTCGCGCAGCCGGACTGGCACGACGCGGAGGCCTTCCGCGCCATGGGCCGGCCGCGGCTGGGCGTGTTCATCGGCGCGGGCAATCTCGACTCCATGGTCGCGCACTACACGGCGGCCAAGCGCCGCCGCAGCGAGGATTTTTACTCCCCCGGCAAGCGCACCGGCTGCCGGCCCGACCGCGCGGCCATCGTCTACTGCAACCGCGCGCGCGAAGCCTTTGGCCCCGACATGCCGATCATCCTCGGCTCGCTCGAGGCGAGCCTGCGCCGCTTCGCGCACTACGATTACTGGGACGATTCCGTCCGCCGCGCCATCCTCTTCGACGCCCCGGCCGACCTGCTGGTCTACGGCATGGGCGAGGCCGCGACGATCGAGATCGCTCACCGGCTGAAGAAAAAGCAGTCCGTGCGCACGATGACGGACATCCCCGGCACGGGCTACATCACGCGTGACCCCTCCGTGTGCAAATTTGACCACATCACGCTCCCGTCGTTCGAGGACGTGCGCGATGATAAGCGCCTCTATGCCGAGGCCACGCGCACCGAATACGCCGAGCACGACCCCATCCGCGGCCGCGCCATGATCCAGCCGTGCGAGGGGCGCTATCTGATCATCAACCCGCCCGCCATGCCGCTCGACACGAAGGAGCTCGACCGCGTGGCCGGGCTGCCCTATACCCGCGAGTGGCACCCCATGTACGAGCCGCTCGGCGGCGTGCCCGCGATCGAGGAGGTGCGCTTCAGCGTGATCCACAACCGCGGCTGCTTCGGCGGGTGCAATTTCTGCGCGCTGGCGTTCCACCAGGGCCGCATGATCACGAGCCGCAGCCACGCGAGCGTCATCCGCGAGGTCGAGGCCATGACGCACCACCCGCTCTGGAAGGGGTACGTATCCGATGTCGGCGGCCCGTCGGCAAACTTCCGCCACCCGTCGTGCCGCCAGCAGCTGGAGCGCGGCATGTGCCCGAACCGGCTGTGCCTCGCGCCGACGCCGTGCCCGAATATCGACGCCGACCACTCGGACTACCTCGCCCTGCTGCGCAAGCTGCGCCAGATCCCCGGCGTGAAGAAGGTGTTCGTGCGCAGCGGCATCCGCTATGACTACATGCTCTGCGACGATAACGACGCGTTCTTCCGCGAACTCGTGCGCTACCACATCTCCGGCCAGCTCAAGGTCGCGCCCGAGCACTGCATCGACACCGTGCTCGACTATATGGGCAAGCCCCACATCGGCACGTACGAGCGCTTCATGGACGAATACCGCCAGCTCAACCACAAGTATGATAAGGAACAGTACGTCGTGCCGTACCTCATGAGCTCGCACCCCGGCAGCACGCTCGCCGATGCCGTGGCCCTCGCGGAGTATCTCAACCGCCGCGGCCGCCAGCCCGAGCAGGTGCAGGATTTTTACCCCACCCCCGGCACGATCAGCACGTGCATGTACCACACCGGCATTGACCCGCGCACGATGCAGCCGGTCTACGTCGCCAAGACGCCGCATGAAAAGGACATGCAGCGCGCGCTGCTGCAGTGGCGCCGGCCGGACAAGCGCCGGCTCGTGATTCAGGCGCTGCACGAGGCCGGGCGCGAGGATCTGATCGGCTTCGGCAAAGACTGTCTCGTCCGCCCGATGACCGACCGGCGCAAACCCGCCAAGCCCGCCGCACCCCAGCCGCCCCAGCGCAAATACGGTAAGGTCTACGGCGGCGGCAAAAAGCCCGCATCCGCCCGCGCCGCGCAGAGCGGCAGGGCCGGAAAACCCGCAAAATCCGGCAAGCCCAGCCGGCCCGGAGCGTCCGCCAAGCCGGGCGCGCCCCGCTCCGGCGGCAGGAGCGCGCAGCCCCCGCGCGGGAAAGGCGGCCGCCGATGAGCTATCTCTTCCTTTACCTCGCCGCCATCAACGTCATCGCCTTCGCCGCCATGGGCATCGACAAGGCGAAGGCCCGCGCAGGCAAATGGCGCATCGCGGAGGGCACGCTCTTCGCCCTCGCCGCGCTCGGCGGGGCGCTCGGCGGCACGCTGGGCATGCGCGTGTTCCACCACAAGACGAAACACAAGGAATTTCGCTTCGGCTTTCCCGCGCTGCTGTGCCTGCAGTGCGCGGCCGTGGTGTATCTCATTCTGATCTGGAAGCAGGTGCTCTGATATGACCCCCACCCTACTCGCCTATCAAATCGACCCCGGAAAGCTCGGCAGAATGCAGGTCGTGTGCCTGCGGCTCGGCATCCGCGTGCAGGCGGTCGAACCGGCCGATTTCGGTCAGCCGATCGGCGCGCTGGCCGGTGTGCTGCCGCGCGCAGCCGATGTCCCCGCTGCCCCACTTCCGGGGGAGATGCTCGTCATGGCGCACTTTCGCCCCGGCCTGCTCGAGGGGATGCTGCAGGGATGGCGCGCCGCGCACATCCCGCCCGTCGCGCTCAAGGCTATGCTGACGGACACGAACGCCGCCTGGACGGCCCCCGCGCTCTATGCCGAGATCGCCAAGGAGCACGCCGCCATGCACAGCGGCGGCCGCGCGCACAAGGTGTAAAAAAATTTCGCGATTTACAGCAAAGAACCGATTGACAAGCGCCCGCGCCTGTACTATGCTATGGGCACGGGTGCGCACCTACCGGCAGTCAGGCGAGGAAAGTCTGACTGCTTTTGTATTTGCCGCCGACATTGCCAAGGGGTTCCCGCTATGAAACACAATCAGATCCGTCAAGTCGTTTTCCCGATTCTGGCCGCGCTCATCTGGGGCACTGCCTTCGTCGCGCAGGACGTCTGCGCCGATACGATCGGCACATTCACCTTCAACGCCGTGCGCTATTTCATTGCCGTGCTCGCGCTGCTGGTGCTCATCGCGGTGCTGCATGCCGTGCGCAAGGACCGCCCGCAGCCCACGGAGGCGGAAAAACGCGCCGGACGCAAACAGCTCTGGCTCGGCGGCTTTTGCTGCGGCACGGCGCTGGCCATCGCCTCGAACTTCCAGCAGGCCGGCATCGCCGCCGGGACGGATGCCGGAAAGGCGGGCTTTCTCACGGCGCTGTACGTGGTGCTCGTGCCGGTGTTCGGCCTGTTTTTTAAACGCAAGGTCAGTCTGCCGGTGTGGGTCGCGGTCGCGCTGTCGGTCGTATCCCTGTACCTGCTGTGCATCAAGGGCAGCTTCCGCCTCGCCGCGGGCGACCTGCTCGTGCTCGTGTGCGCGGTGTGCTTTGCCGTGCACATTCTGGTCATCGACCACTTCGGTGCAACGTGCGACGGGGTGAAGCTCAGCTGCGTGCAGTTTCTGTTCGCGGGGCTGTGGTCGGCCGTCTGCATCCCGTTTTTCGAGCATGTGGATGCCGCCGCTCTGCTCTCGTGCGCGCTGCCGCTGCTGTATGTGGGCGTATTCTCGTGCGGCGTGGGCTACACGCTGCAGATCCTCGCGCAGAAGGACTCCAACCCCACGGTCGTCACCATCCTGCTGAGTCTCGAGAGCGTGTTCGCCGTCATCGCGGGCGCGATCATCCTGCACCAGAGCATGACCCCGCGCGAATACTTCGGCTGCGTGCTGATGTTCCTCGCCGTCGTCCTCGCGCAGATCCCGCTGCCGGCCAAGGCCGCCCGCGCGGGAAAGTAAGCAAAACCCCGCCGTCCGGCGGGGTTTTTCCCATCCTGCCCGCTTGTGTGCAAATGCCCCTTGCATTTTTGCCCAAATGGGGCTATAATTCTTGTCAAGAAATTCACAGTAAATGTATGCACAAGGAGGTCGATTCCCCATGAAACTGACACCCGAACAGCAGGCCGTGCTCGACGGCAGCAAGGGCGAAGTCATGGCCAAGGTCATGAAAACGCTCGTCATGTACGGCGACGCCTTCGGCGCGGAAAAGATGGTGCCCGTCACGAGCACCTACGGCCACACGGTCATCAGCTTCGGCATCAACGCCATGAAGCCGGTCTATGACCTGTATGACCAGCTGATCGAAGCCGGCGCGTTTTCCGAGCAGAAATTCACCGCCGACCCGCTCCCGCTCGACAAGAACGTCCCCTCGAACCCGCTGCAGGACCTGGTGTTCCACCAGTTCATGTATAAGCAGCAGGCGCGCTATGAGGCCCAGCTCAAAAAGCTCGGCATCCTCAGCGACAAGGACTACACCTGCACCTGCTACCTCGACGAGGTGGGCAACAAGCCCAAGCAGGGCGAGGTGCTCTCGTGGGCGGAGTCGTCCGCCGTGGTGTACGCCAACAGCGTGCTCGGCGCGCGCTGCAACCGCAACTCCGGCATGATCGAGCTCATGGGCTCCATCGCGGGCT
>OGDF01002840.1_pt1 | contig 22500 bp, 16 predicted proteins | sample 1570141 | NCBI WGS metagenome assembly OGDF01 (sample SAMEA4370581, study PRJEB24528) | human gut metagenome | reverse complement strand
CACTAGATAATCCACTTGCTTCTGTGATCAGCTCATTTCCAGTTTTCAACATGCTGTCTAACAGAGTCATTAACTGTTTAGTCTCGTCAGTTCCTAAGGAAGCCTTTAAGGATTCTGTTCCCTGTGCCAGTGCATTTGATGCTGCGACAAGATCCTCTGTCGTCTCTCCCTCTCCATCAAGTGCTGCAGTAAGTGTGCTTAACGCACCCTGAATCTGAGTCAGTGCCTGTGCACCCTGTGAAAGCTGCTGTTCACCTGCAACATATGCACTTACGCCATCTGCTAAAGAATCTGTTCCTGCTGTGTAGCTGTTAACACCAGCTGCCAATGTATTGATTCCTTGGGCAAACTGAGAAACCTTTGTGTTTAATTCACTGTCACTTGACAGATTTGCCTGAATACCTGCATTTAACAGATCGACACCAGATGTATAATCATTGATTCCACTCTGTAATGTACCTGCACCACTCTGTAACTGTGCTGCTCCGCTTTGTAACTGTCCTGCACCGCTCTGTAACTGACCTGCTCCACTTTGAAGTGAAGTTGCACCACTTGCAAGCTGACTCACACCACTTACAAGATCCTTAGAACCACTCTGAAGCTTTCCAACTCCATCGTCAAGCGTCTTTGCTCCGCTTGCAAGGTCACCTGCTCCGCTTTGCAACTGCTTTGCACCATCTGCTAGTGTATTTACACCATCTGTCAGATCACCAACGCCATCCGAAAGATCATGTGTGCCATCTCTTAATTCCTTAACACCATCATCAAACTCGCCATACTTCTCGTCAAGTTCCTCCACACCATCATACAGATCAGAGGTTCCATCAACAAGCTGTGTTGCTGCATCTGTAAGATTATCAAGTGCATCCTTGATGTCATCTAATGCACTGTCATCATCAAAATCAATATCCTTTAACAGATCAGACAATGCAACTGTAAGAGAAGAACTCATTGAAAAATCTGTTACATCAGCTTCAATCGATACGCTGTCTGGAATGTCAATATCGAGCGTTTTGTCTTCACTGTTCTTATCGTCATCATCTGCAGAAAGATCAATCGTGTCAAGCTTTAAGCTATCCTTAAGACCAGGCATTCCGACACCCACAACAATATTTCTGCTTCCATCGGAAATTACCTTTCCGTTGTCGATGGTGACATTAGAGAATGTATCATCTGGAAGTATCATTGCAGTCAGCATTACAAATGGACTGTAGATGGTCTCATTCTTTCCATCTACCTTTGCACTCTTCTTCTCGTTGTTAGTATACTGAATCTTGATCTGAAGATGACCGCTCTTGCCGACAAGATCCTGCGGCTGCATCTCTTGTCCATCTAATAAGTATGTAAACTTTACAGATACCGGAAGATCCTTATTGCTCTGACCCTGATAATAAATATCGCTGCCATCTGTATTCCATGTCAGGCTGTCACCATTTTCACTAAAAGTCTCATCACCTTTTACATTCTTTATATTTGTCAGATCAGACTGATCTTCAACGTTGCTTTCACTGCCTGCATTCTTTAACCAGTTAGATACTGTGATCTGCTGTGGATTTCCAGATGCATCTGCATTTACATAGACGGTTTCCTCTTTTGATACACTGCTTGATGAATCCTTTGTATTTGCTGTGTTAGCAGCCATTGCCATTGGAACACTTCCTACTGCTACTGCCATGCCGACTGCAAGTCCGGCTGTCATTTTTCTTTTCAGCATATGATTTCTATTCATAATATAACACCCTCATTCTCATTTCTAAATCAGAATTGCACGCTTGTGCACGCCAGTTACTTTACTTTTTATTTCTTTCCAAGAAAGTTAATTGATGTCTTACAAATTACCTTATCAAAAATCAGGAACATTGCCGGCAAAACAAGTGCTACAACGACAACACTGATTAATGCACCTCTTGAAAGAAGTGTACAGATGGAACCAATCATATCAACCTTTGAATAAGCTGATACACCAAATGTTGCTGCGAAGAAGCTAAGACCACTCGTTATAATGGATTCAAGGCTTGCCTTATGTGCTGCACTTACAGCTTCCTTTTTATTCTTTCCTCTGCTTCTCTCTTTCTGATAACGGCTCGTCATCAGGATTGCATAATCTACTGTCGCACCTAATTGAATAGTTCCGACAACGATAGAGGCAACAAACGGAAGACTGATGTTTTGATAGAACGGCACTGCCATATTGACTGCTATCGCAAATTCGATTACTGCTACCAGAATAATTGGCAGTGAAATTGATTTAAAGATAATCATGATAATAATGAAAATCGCTGCCATTGATACTGTGTTAACACTTTGAAGGTCGATATTTGTTACATCCTCAAGGTCCTTCATCATAGGAGCTTCACCGATTACCATTGCATTTTCATCATAACCCTTTACAATGTCATTGATCTGGGCAATCTGACTGTTAACTTCTTCTGTCGCTGACTGATACTTTGAGCATACAAATGCAAGCTCCCAATTATCACTTTGCAGCATACTCTTGATATCCTTTGGAATCATAGAATCAGGAATAGTTGCACCAACTAAGGAATTTAAGCTGATCGTCCACTTAACACCGTCCACCTCATCGATGGCATTTAACATATCGCGCTTATCCTTTGCGTCCATGTTCTTATCCATCATAACCATGTGAAGAACACTCATATCAAAGTCTTCTTCAAGCTTTTCATTTGCCACATTGCTCTCAAGTGTAGATGGAAGAGATTTTGCAATGTTGTAATAAATCTTTGTATTGCTGTTTCCATAAATTGCCGGAGCTAAAAGAACAAGGAAGATAACAAGCCAAATCTTATAATGCTTTGTAATGAAGCCTGACAATCTATCCATGCTCTTAATGAGCGGCTTATGCTTTGTTTTTTCAATCGGCTTATCGAAAATAAGAATCATAGCCGGAAGAACAGTTACACAGCAGATAACACCGATTACAACTCCTTTTGCACTGACAATACCAAGATCGCGGCCAAGTGCGAATGTCATAAAACAAAGTGCGGCAAAACCAGCAATTGTTGTAACAGAGCTTCCCACGATAGACTTAAAGGTATTGGCGATTGCATGACCCATCGCACGCTCCCTATCATCTGGGAAACGTTCTTTATTTTCCTCATAGCTGCTAAGAAGGAAAATGGAATAATCCATTGTAACACCGAGCTGAAGAACAGCTACAAGTGCCTGTGTAATATAGGAAATCTCTCCAAGGAATACATTCGTTCCCATGTTGTAGAGAATAGATATTCCGATACTTAATAAGAAGAACAACGGAACTAAAAATGAATCAGTAAACAGCTGCAATACAATGAAGCAAAGAATTGCGGCAATCACAACGTATGCCGGCATCTCGCTTAATGCCAGGTTCTTAATATCGGTAACAATACCAGTCATACCGCTTAAGAAGCACTGATCATTGCTGATCTTTCTCATTTCGGTAAGTGCTTCCATAGCTTCATCAGATGATGTCGTGTTGTCAAACAGCACAAGCATCATGGTCGCATCACCTTTAAAGAACGCCTCTCGCAGATCCTTTGGAATCATCTCGACTGGAAGACTTAAATCAGCAACATCATCATACCAAAGAACATCCTTAACGTGATCAATCTCGCTGTATGCATCTTCTAGCTTTTGCACATCCTTTAGTTCCATGTTTTCCACGACGACCATGGAAAACGCGCCCATTCCGTATTCATCAACCATAATATCCTGGCCCTTGATTGTCTCAAGCGTGTCTGGCAGATAACTTAAGATATCATAGTTGACTCTTGTCTTTGCCATACCGATCACGGAAGGAATCATAAGCAAAATGCTGATCAATATGATCAGATATTTATGTTTTGCAATCCATTTTCCTACTTTAACCATAGCAACCATCTCCTATCTTTTTTTCACACTACGCATTATATGCAGAAACTGACTTTTGGTCAATATTAAAAGTATCCGAAAAATATATGGTAATAAAATGAATTTTGGTCAGTTTTTAATAATTGACTTTTAGTCAGTTTTGTAAGATAATAACTCTAAGATTCAAGTTTTTAAACATTTACACCTTTACTATTACTTAATATCTTGATATAATAATAGTTTAGGATAAATTACAAGTATTACAGGAGGGGTTCTCGTATGGGAAAAGTGGATATCAATAAGAAACAAAAGAAAAACGCTTTGCTGCAGACGGCCTTTGATTTGTTTCGCGATAAGGGCTTTGCAAAGACGACTATCTCTGATATCGTTTCAGATGCCGGCCTTGCAAAGGGAACTTTCTATTTATATTTTAAGGATAAATATGATTTGAGGGATAAGCTGATTGCCCACAAAGCAGGGCAGCTGTTTGCAGATGCTCACCATGCACTGCTGGATCAGAAGTTTAATAGCTTTGAAGACCAGATTATCGCAGTTGCCGACTACATCATCGGCCGCCTGAATGATGATCACGGTCTTTTAACCTTTATTTCCAAGAATTTATCATGGGGGATTTTTAAAACAGCTTTTGAAAATACACTGCCAGATGAGTCTTTACAGTTTTATGATTATATATTTGAACAGATGAAAAAAAATTCATATGTCTGTCCAGAGCCTGAGCTAATGCTCTTTACAATTATCGAACTCGTTGGTTCTACATGTTACAGCTGTATTTTGTATGGCCAGCCAGTATCAGTTGAAGAATATCTTCCTTATCTCCATACTGTAATACGCCAGATTCTGGCTGGATTTTTGGTTCAGCAGCCGGCACAAATTGAAACAAAAACTGCTTCGTAATAAATTTTCATATTTTTTTGTGCAAAAAAGGAATGGTCATTTTCGTGACCATTCCTTTTTTCGAATCATTTAATTGTTCACTTATAATTTTCTCCAGATTATTCGTCCTTCTTTGGCTCTTCTTCAGCTTCTGCTGTCTCTGGCTCAGGTACTGCTGCATTGTGTGCTGCATTTAATGCTACTACAACCGCATCTGGATCTGTCATAATAGTAATCTTCTTATCTGCATAAATTGGAAGATCCTTTACACGAATAACATCGCCAATCTTCATGTCGCCAACATCAACTCTGACCTCATCAACCAGATCTGCCGGCAATGCCTTATAGGCAATCTCTTCAAGGCTCTCCTGAAGTACACCTTCTGCAATCTTGTCATGATTCTCTAAGACAACCTCAACAACAGAATGAACTTTTTCTGTGCTTACAAGTGCCTGAAAATCAATCTCATCAATTCTTCCTGCAACAGGGTTATATGCGACGTCCTTGATCAGTGCATCATACTGAGTTCCCTCAACATCAAGCATGATCTGACTTCCTTTATGTGCTTTCTTTAAGAATTTCTCTAACTCCAGTTTCTGAAACTTTACTGGGATAGAACCTTCAATTTTCTTTCCGAACACGTTGCCTACAACGTATCCCTCTCTTCTAAGCTTCTTTGCTTTGATGTCCATGCTTCGTTTTTCAGCTTTTAAAGTATTCATTTTGTCTTTTCCTCCAAAAATCTGATTCCTTAGCAGCCTTCGACAAGAGGTTTTGTTAAGAAACTGACCTGTCTGGTCATTTCCTTTGTTCGGTATGTAATATAACACCACAAACTCAAAAATGCAAGAGTTTTTTTGTGAAGATTTTGTGAACAGTTCACGCGTCATGCTAGACAGTTTCTTTTATTTTGCTGCCACAACTGGCTTAAAATCTGCTGTATCTGCGCAAAAATATCCGCCAAGCTTTTGTGTTATAAAAAGCATAATCTCTTTTGCCTTTTCATAATCATCTGGACGAATTGTAGCTGCAAATACGGTATGAATACCATTCTGAAGCAAATAAGCATCGCCTTCGTCATCACCAAGTGTGCCTTCTAAATCTTCCATATCCAGTGTACCGCTCTCTGGCAATGAAATTTCAAGTACACCTGCTGCCTCCCAATACTCAGCATTCTGCGCTTCATTAAACAGCTCATAGATTTTGCGAAGAGACAGCTCTTCTTTGTTTAAGTACAGCCATTCTCCCGGCATCTTTGGTGCCGTTGGCTTTTTGACTGGTTTGGATGCTGGTGCTTTTGACGGCTTTTTGTTCCCAGACTTTCCTAATACCTTGCTTAGTGTTGTCTTATTGCTTTTACCATTCTTTTTTAAATTTGTTTGTGTCATACAACGTCTCCTTTTGTATAGTCAGTTGTTTATATTATAGCATGAAAAGAGCCTGCCGCAAAGGGCAGACTCCTGTTAAATTTATTTGCTTGATTTACTACCGTTTATAGATTCCTTTTAATGAGTCAAAACCGTTCAGTTTGCACCTTCGTTACATAAACGGCGCTGAGATGATGTGCTTTACGAGACGGGACGTTGTAGCGGGGCTTTCAAAATACAGTATGATAATAAAAAATGTAACAGGCGCCGCGGAATTGGGCCCGTCGACAAAGTCACTCATCGAAGTGCCCCTCGTAAAACTTGCGGGTTGCACACTTCCTCCCTCCGCAAAACTCCCGGGATCGCACTCAAAGCCTACCGGCCTCCACTATCTCCCGAGTTGCACTATCTACCGGGTTGCGCTATCTACCGGGTTGCACCATCTCCCGAGTTGTCAATCAATAAAGCACTTTCGCCGCTTCTTCGGCCCCCGCAAACGGTCCTGGGATGACATCGACACCACGATGCGTTCCAAAATAGTCACTGTCAAATCGGATTGCAGTTCCATCAGGATTTTCAAAGCGTTCCTCTGGCTCAAATGCCTTTCCGAGCACATCTGAATCAATCATTCTATTTTTAAAGCCTTCGATCAGTTCGTATACGTTTGTATCCAGATAATAACCGTCCTCTTTCTGAACAAGCTCTACGCGCACATCCTCACGTGCGACAGCTGATATCAGAGCATTGACATCCTTCTTACTTGGCTTTGCACCACCAAGATAAGCGTTGCCTTCAATCCATACTGGCAACTTTCCTTCGTGTGCGCCATAAAGTTTTGCCATATCAGCAGGCTTACTAAAATCAAACTGAGAAATCCACTCATCATATGTCGGATACTCATCAAACATCCAGGTACCTGCTGCACGATTTTCTGTGTCAAATCCATCATCTGAATCGTGCATCGTTATAATATCATCTGATGGCCATTTCTGTACAAAGATATTATTATAGAAGCGATCATCACCGTGAAGCACGGTCATAAAGCCCATCACCTCGGTGCGATGCGGCATATGATACGGTGTATAACGCGGTCCTGTTCCTCCGCCCACACAAGTAAGTGCACCACAGATCAAATTGTGGACAAGTGCTACACCCTCTGTTGCAAAACGAAGACTTGCATCGGAAAGCATAATGTTATTATCAATCAATGTCGGGCCATGTCCAACTTCAACAAAGATATCCTGTGACATCATGCCGCCCTTTAATACAGACGCAAACGGCGGACGCTGATTATCATGCAGCAGGTTCTGGCTCAGTCTTGTTCCCTGTGCTTCCCAGTCACACCAAATACCCATTGTACAATGATGAATGTGATTGCGGCGCATTGTCACATCAATTGCAGCATGCATCTTAATTCCAGCAATCTCAGCACCGCCTAACTCCATCATGTTGTTGATATGATGAATATGGTTATCCTCAATAATACTAAACACACCACCCATACGGCCTATGATTCCGCCCTGCTCGCAATGATGAATGTTGTTTCGGCGAATGATATGGCTTCCAACTTTTTCTTTCAGCCAGCCATGATACTGACCACGACATACAGCATCACGCTCCATCTGTGTCGGGCTCTTTACATATTTTGTAGTAAAGTAATGGTCATTCTCTGGATCAAGATATTTGCCAAGCGAAATTCCTGCACACTTGCTGTTTGAGATCTCGCAGTCCTCGATGATCCAACCCTTGCTCCAATGTGGTCCAATCATTCCATCCTGATATGCAGCAGGCGGTGCCCATGTTGTTGCAGCCTTTGTCACAGTAAACCCGCTTACTGTAATATAGCCAACACCTGTCTTTGACGGCATAAAGCACTCACGTCTTACATTAATTTCCACATTTTCTTTGTTCGGGTCTGCTCCCTTAAAATTCGCATAAATAATAGTCTCATCTGTTTCCTGATCCTGTTCTGTATACCACTTGTAAACAGATTCCTCTGGAACCCAGCTGCACTCATAAACTTCGCCCTTAATACAATCCTCAAGCGAAGCTGTCTCATACAATGCTCTGTCATTTAAATAAACACATCCAGTATGCTTGTCTGCCTTGGCAAAATACCAATCGCCATATACAAATGTAGTATACGGATTATATGCACCAAAGGTACTGTTTGGCACTCGGCACACCCATACATTGTCCTGATAATGCTTCCAACTGGTGATACGCTCTGCTCCTGTAATAACTGCTTTCAATGGCTCTGTACTCTTATATGTAATGCGTGCATCTGGCTCTCCTGCAAAAATAGGATCCACATACTCACGATATACACCAGGTGCTACAAGCACTGTATCACCTGGTTTTGCGACCTTTGCAGCCTCATTAATACGGCGAAATGGCATTTCCTTGCTTCCGTTTCCATCACGTCCTGCACGGACATCAACATAAATATCCATATCATTTTTTCCTTTCAATATTAGAGATTCTTATTTTTAGCTGTTGTATATTTTTACTTACACAACAGCTTGACACGGTCTGATTATGTATATTTATTGACTCTAAGAATCAAATTGTGTCTACCGCGATTATACATCATTGCTATCAAAATGTCTCTCTTTTTCTTTATTTTTAGAAAGGTTTTTATAGTAAAACGTTACTCTTTACGCGAGATTTTACTGTATCTTCAACCTCTGAAAAAACGCTTCAATTTATGTTAGGTCTTATTCCAAATGTTGCAATCTCATATGGCTTAATTACAATTAAAAATGCTTCGCTTTCTTCTCGCAGTGCTTCGTTTTCTTCTTCGATCACATTGCTTCGATACATACACTCCATCCAATCTGCTTTTTTGACTGTAAGTGTAACATCCTTTTCCATTGTATTAACAAAACGAACAAAAATATCATCACTGTGAGCGCCCTTCTTCCAGGCTGTCAAATTCAATTCCTCACCCTGCCATTCAAAGAAGCTCTTTTCAAGTGGAAGAATTCCTGTCTGTGCCTGCGGCATATAAATTTGTTCTGTTGTGCGATTCATGCCAGTTTCCACTGCTGCAAGATCATGCTGATAACCGTATCCAAGTACAAATGCATCTGCACTCTTTCCAGCTTCATACGGGAATAATGCATACTCCATTGTATAAGTACCCTGCATCTGTGCCTGTGGTGTCGGGAAATATCCCCAGTCACCCATCTCTGCAACTGAGCGAAGCAGCGTCAGCGCAATCGCGTTTTCCTGATCAGGAAGAATCTCATACTCATACAGACCACGATTTGCTGCTAATATTCCTGCTGATGAATCTTCCATCGCAACAAAGCACTGCTGATGCTCGCAGCCGCTCGGATTGATCCACGCTTTTCCATGGCGATTTGGACGTCTTACAACCTCAAACGGTGAATCTGCCATATGCTTATCACTCACAAGTCCAGTAGGAATCAATACACGAACACGATGATCCTTTGCTGTATTAACAATTGTTGTCTTAATTTTCAAACCAGCTGCATTTCGCTCAAGTGTCAGCTTTGTCTCAAGTTCAAGCAAAACAAGCTTTGTACTGCGTTTTGCTTCTCTTTGATAAGGATCAACACAAGAATAACGCTGTGCCAGAATTTCATCACCCATTGCTTCTGGAATTTCCATCTGCTGACAAATTTTTACTACGAAACGAAGCTCACTATTTTCTTCAATCGTAATCTTTGCCGGCTTATTTTCCGTCGTAACAGTTTTTCTTTCTTTATCCTGAATGTAAATATACTCATTTCCCATATCTCCTGTATCCTCATAGATACCAATATGTTTAAAGGTATATCCTGTCTTTTTGTCTGTTATATCATAGCTGCCATCCTCATTTATCTGCACGCTGATAAATTTATTTTCCATCTTAAGAATGTTTTCGCTATCTTGTATTATATTTTCTGTCTGGCAGTCTGCAGACTTTAAGCATTCTTCGTTTTCTTCCAGCACATATACCTTATAGCCCATTGCTGGAACATCCTCTGCCTCAAATATTACCTGCACACGCTCTGCCATATATGGCTGACGGAAACGATCATCTGGCAAATCATAACCAAACTCAGTCGAAGCCTTTGTAATCTTTGCAGCAATTCTATTTTGTTCTGCATCATACAGTGTAAATTCCGGCAGTTTTTCTGCCTCAAGCTCATTCCAAGACTTTTCCAAATTTCCATACAAACGCTTTGCATCGAGCATAACTGACACTACCTGCGTCTTCGCCCAACCTGAAAAATTACATACCGCAAATGCAATTTTTCGCTTTCCGCTATGCTTTTCATCTTTATAAATTGACTGCGTATCAATCTTATCAGCTATCTTACGCAGGCTGTTTTTATACAACTCCTCTGCCACCTGCAGACTCTTATGAAAACGCGTTTCAATCTCGCGATTTACTTCATCCACACTGCATCCGCAAATGCTGTCATGCGGATGATTCTGCATAAGCTTTTTCCAACTGTAGGAAAATAAATCCGTTGGATACTTATCTCCTAAAAGAAAGGCAACTGCAGCTGCCGGCTCTGCCTGACGTTCAAGTGCACTTTCTCCTTTTCTATTGGCAATTTTTAAATCGGCATTTGCCGAACATGTATTTACAAGAGTCCAACAGCCATCTGTCTCCTGACTTGTCAATTCTCCGATAACAGTAGAAGTCTGATCAGAAAGTTCCTCCTTGACTGCCTTTGCGTATGTCTCTAAATCGGAATGAATAAATTCAATATCAGGATACAGCTTTTTTGCAACTAAAATCGCCTCTGGCAGATTTCTCTGAACTGGCTGGTGATCGCAGCCATTCATCAATAATAGATGACTTGTTCCAGCAAACTGTCTCGCTTTTGCAAGACGCTCATCTACCGGAATTTCCATACCATTGTTATACCAATTGGCAAATAAGATACCTGGCAAACTGCTTCCATCGTTTGACTGCCAGTTCATCTCTGAAAACGTAGATTCATACTGACCACTCTTAATCTCATTATTAAGACCAATCGGCTTTACTCCTCTGCCAAATGCAATAGCTTCCATTTTGGCCTGTTTTAATACCTGCGGCATCTGTCCTGCATTGCCAAATGCATCTGGAAAATAACCAATATGACTAACTTTTCCATATTTTTTTGCAGACTCCATGCCGGTAAGCAGATTTCTTACACATGACTCTCCGCTTGTCAAAAATTCATCTTGCAGCACATACCACGGTCCAATACATAGTCTGCCTTCACGCACGTACTTTTCAATCTGTTCCCGCTTTTGGGGACGAATCTCCAAATAATCATCTAATGCAATCGTCTGTCCATCCAGAAAAAAGCTTCTATATGATTCATCTGTTTCAAATTTTTCTAAAATTGCATCTAACAATTCTACCAAGTGCATTCTGTGTTTTTCAAATGGCAGATACCACTCTCTGTCCCAATGGGAGTGAGAAACAATATGTACTGTTGTTTTCATTATTTTTCCGCTTTTTCTCTCGTTCATGTAATACTCTAACTGCCTTTATTTTATCCTGTTCTTTCTGCTTTCGTCAAGATAATTTTTCATTCAGTAAAAGATTCCGAAAACACCTGCGTTGCCACAGATATCTCGGAATCTTATCTAGGTTTATAGGTTTATATGGTTTACAAGTTTAATTATTTTCCAAGAAGTCCTTCTAGTGCACGGTATGCAATGCAGAATGCCTTCTCAGTATCATTTTCAGCACGCACTGCGGCATCCTTTTCAAGACTTCCTAATCCTGCAAAGTTTGCCAGATGCGGTTCAAGACTCAAATAGCCCTTGTAGCCAGACTGGTCAAGTTTGTCAAAGATTGCGGATAACTGGCCATCTCCTGTTCCTGGCACAACAACCTCACCGTCTGCCATACGTGCATCTTTTACGTGAACATACTCAATATATGTTTTTAACATTTCGTAAGCATCTACTGTATTTTGTCCACACTGAATGAAATTTGCAAAATCAAAGGTCGCTTTAAAATGATCTCCATAAAATTCTTTCATCAGATCAAGACAGCGTGTTGCGTTGTCACCATAAATACCTTTCTCATTTTCATGCAGCAATACAAGACGACTAGCCTTTGCCTCCTGCACCATGCGATCCATACGTTTCATAACTGCGTCACGAGAATCCTTCGGATCGGCATTTTCTGGCAGATAAAAACTGAACATACGAATATATGGTGTCTCAAAGATATCAGCTATGCGCTCAATACGCTGCAGCTTTTTCATATGAGCTTCAAAATCATCCTCAATGCCAATTTTTCCAATTGGAGAACCAACTGCGGATACACGGATTCCAGCAGCGTCAAGACGTTTTTTTGCTTCCTTTGCCTGCTCATCGGTAAAATCTGCTACGCCAGTGCCATCAGCACTTCTAAACTCCACAAATTTAATTCCAAGCTCATTTAATACCTGAATCTGTCTGTCAAGTGATACACTGATCTCATCAGCAAAACAGCTGACTGGACAGTTTGAAAGTATTTTTCTCATGTTTTCTCCTTCTTAGTCACAAAACTTAACTATTCAAAACTACATTCACAGCAAGTAATTTTACATAACTCTGAATAGTTACGAAAATTCCACAACATGATGCTCACGCGCTGACTCATATGCACCAAGCATCAAACGAATACTATTTTCTAACACTGGAAGCTCCAACGCAAAGTCGGTATTATTTTCCAATGCCTTATAAAAATCACCAATACATGCTGTATGACCGCTTCCCCAGTAACTTTTTCCAATTGGAACAGGGCGCTCCACGTCTGGCTTTGTAATTGTTCCATCCGGATAACGATAAGAAACATCCAAATCCTCAATGCGAACTGTTACCTTCTCGCAGGAAATCTCAATTAACGGCGGAACATCTGCACAATATGCATTCGTTGCATAAAAACATGCAACTTTTTCACCAAATCTAATATATGCCTCCAGCGTATCTTCAACCTCGATAAGCCCTTTTAAATGATGATTTGAAAGTGAAGCATCGATCCAATCTGGCTTTCCTAATAAATCAGAAAGAAGATCTAATGTATGTACAGCCTGATTAATCAATACACCGCCGCCCTCTGTTGCGAGCTTTCCTCTCCACTCACTCTGCGTATAATATGGTGCCGGACGATTCCAAGTGACAAGTCCACGTGCGCCTAACACCTTTCCTGCCGCGCCTGATGCAATAAATTCTTTTGCTTCGCGATAGCTTGGATTGTAGCGATTCTGATAGCATAATCCCAGCTTTGCCTTTGACGCATAAACTGCCTGCTTTAACTGATCCAGCTGCGCAAATGTGATTGCCGGTGGTTTTTCCATAAACACATTTATGCCGCGCTCTAGTGCATACTGTGTCATAGGTACATGAAGATAATGCGGCGTACAAACATGAAGCACATCAGGCTGCTCTTTTTCAATCATTTCCTCTAGTGAGGCATATGGCTTTGTATGAAATCTTTCGGCATAATCCTGGGCTTTCTCAAAATGAATATCTGCCACACCGACAAGCTCTGTATCTTTTTGAGCAGTCAGTACGGCAGCATGGACTGCGGCGATATTGCCGCAGCCAACAATCACTGCACGTTTCATAGAAGCACCTCCTACTTATTCCTTAGTCTTGCTTCCGTAACTTCCTGTTGTATCAAAAGTAATATCCTGTACATTTTCCTTTTTCTTAGAATTTGCACGATGCTCATTCAATTTTTCAAGGAAGAGATCCTCGTCAATTGGCAGACTAACCGGCTTTTCAAGCCATGAAGACAAATGCATTGCATTAGACAGCTCAAGTCCATGAATACCTTCAACGCCATCTGCCACTAATGGCTCACCGCGAAGAATAGCAGCAGCAAACGCATTTAATACACCAATATGCTGAGGATTCTTTCCGTCAAGCTCTAATGTCGTCTCATGACACGGTGGCTTTGCAAATCCTTCTGTTGCCTGATAGCAGTACTCTCTCTCATTAATTTCAAGCTCATAGAACTTAAGCTCATCTTTTTCTGCAACAAGCTTTCCTTTTTCGAGTGTTACCTCAAGACGGTTTGTTCCAGGTGCATCAGCTGTTGTAGTAACAAATACACCAGTTGCGCCATTCGGGAACTCCAGATATGCAGTTACATCATCCTCAACCTCTATATCATGCCACTTTCCGTTATGACAGAATGCACGTACCTTTGACGGCATTCCGCAGATCCACTGCAGCAAATCCAAATTGTGCGGACACTGATTTAATAAAACGCCGCCGCCTTCGCCGTCCCATGTTGCTCTCCAGCCGCCTGAATTATAATATGCCTGTGTGCGGTACCAGTCTGTGATGATCCAATTCACACGCTTTAATTTTCCGTAATCACCGCTCTGTACCATGTCATGCATCTTTTTATAGATACAATTTGTTCTCTGATTGAACATCATACCAAATACGCGGTCGCTCTTCTCTGCGGCCTCGTTCATTTCTCTTACCTGCTTTGTATAAACACCTGCCGGCTTCTCGCACATAACATGAAGTCCATTTTCAAGTGCAAGTATTGTCAGTCGCGGATGATCATAATGCGGTACTGCGATCAATACAGCATCACATGTACCTGATTTGATTAAGCTGTCTCCATCCTCGAAAATTGCTGTGCCCTCCGGCATATTTTCCTTTGCCCACTCTCTTCTGCTCTCACGAAGATCTGCCGCTGCCGTAATACGCACTTCCGGCACTTTTCCTGCCATGATATTAGCGGTATGGCCACTTCCCATGTTACCAACACCAATAATTCCAAGTCTTACCTGTTCCATCTATCTTTTTCTCCTTCTTATATTCACTATCATAAAAGATTAACGATATCCAGCCTTTGCAAGATTATCATAACTTGTCTTCAAACACTCAAATGGGCTACCCTGTGTGCAGACATCCTGCTCTACCAACATATATTCACAGCAACTGTTCTCAAGTTCCTTAAAGATTGCCGGGAAGTTTAAATTACCCTCCATAACTGGTGCCATGATCTGGTTCCAACCCTTAATCTGCATATCTTTTAAATGAACGCACGGAATACGATCCTTTAACAGACGAATCCACTCGCATACATCAGCACCTGCTGCTGCTACCCAATAGGTATCCAGAGTAATTCCCATCTCATCTGGTGCAAATCCTTCCATAAGATACTCTATCATGCGTTTTTTCGAATTTGCATTTGGTAGATTTTCTGCCTCAAATGCCTCAAACTCAGTATTGTGATTGTGGTACATCAAAAGCTTTCCTGATGCAGCAATCTTTTTTGCCGGCTCCTTAAAATCATCCATGAAATGGCTCAGCCACTCCTTTGTACGATAGCGATCTGGCATCATTCCAAGTCCAATATAGCGGCATCCCATGATATCATGCTCCTTAATAAGTGCTTCAGTATCATAGAGGATTCGATTAGGATCACTGTGTGTCAATGCAATCTCAAGACCATTTGCATCACAGATTTCTCTAATCTGCTCTGGCTTAAGATCCTTTCCTACTGCGGAAATCTGGACAGTCTTATAGCCCATTTCTGCAATTTTTTTCATAGAGCATGCGAAATCCTTTACATTCTGAGTATACGATTTAATCGTATAAAGCTGTGCACCTGTTTTCATAATAAATCTCCTTTTTAATTTTATTTTTTGTTGGTTTTTATCAAGTTTGTTTCGTTTTTTCTAGGCTTCTATGTCTACTATACTTCTTTTAATCCAAAAGATCCATTGCAAAAAAGAAACAAAACATTGCATATATAGCGATCATATGGTATCCTGTTTTGCAGAGCACAAAAAAGTAAAGAAAGGTTCTGATCATATGGATTCAACGGCACATATCAATACCGATCTTGTTTCATTTGGCTATTCAGAAAGCACATATGTGATGACAGATTATGCGCTTCACTGCCACAATTTTTATGAAGTTTTTTATTTTCTTTCTGGTGACGCCGACTATCTGGTAGAGGGTGTTAACTATCAGCCGACACCTGGAAGTGTGCTGTTACTATCACCGCACGCATTTCACGGTGTGCGTGTTAACAGCACTGCCCCATATAGGCGCTATTCCCTTCATTTTCACCCAGATCTGCTGCTCCCAGAACGGCGTGATTTTTTATTGCGCGCATTTCCTCAAACAGGTGAAAATGCCAGACAGCCTATTTATTTTAAACATACTGAACAATTTCATCTGCTGTCCTATCTGGAAAGTCTTGAATCCTGTTCTCGTAAAAGCAATGAATTTCAGGCACAGATGCTTCCAATCTGCGTAGAAGCGCTGCTGATGCAGATTGCAGATATGAGTGATTCGTGCAATGCTTTTTCAAAACAGTCTGACACTCCACAGACGCAGCTTAGTTCCATTCTTTTTTATTTAAATCAGCATCTGAAGGACCCAGTGACACTTGATGAAATTTCAGATCATTTTTTTATCAGCAAGCATCATTTAAATAAAGTTTTCAAAAAAGCAACTGGAACAACTGTAATTGACTACCTTTTAAGAAAACGAATCGCTTATGCACAGATGCTTCTTTTTAATGGCTGCCACGCAAAAGAAGCCGCTGCAAACAGCGGCTTCCTTGACTATTCTTCTTTTTATCGTTCTTATGTGCGCATACTAGGACATCCGCCTGGCGCAGACCGTGGAGTCCTCGCCAAACCAAATGATTCTGGTATTGGAAATGTGACGGTGCAGATTTAGCTTGACGTAATCCTTTTCTTAATATCTTCAACAGACATCTCTAACCAGTGCCTGTTCAATATCCCGTTCAAGCGTATCTTCTCTCTGGAAAAGCAATCAGCATATCTGAATTTTTTTGATTCTATCCTTTATTGTCATGTCAGCACACGAATCTCTGCATTCTGATCAAGCGGATCACGGTGCTGATAATCAAACAAAACAAACTGCTTTTCATCTGTAAATGGTGGCACAAAAACTTCTATATGATAATCACGGATGACATCCTTATAGGAACTCTCCGGAAATGCTTTCAGGCATACTGCACGTATCTCTTCCTTATAAGAATCCTGCTCAAGCGCAAATAATGGGCGCTTTCTCGCATAATCACGCAGATAATAGTCAAGCGTAAGAACCTGTCGTACAAGTATATCATCCAGCGTTGTACGCGCTGCAGCAAAGTCACGAAGAAACTGATACTGTGCTTCTCTGCTATGCTTTTTTTCATGCATTTTTCGAGCACGGTATTCATCTGAAAGAGCCTCGTACAATAAAAATGGACGGTCAAATTGTTTGCACAAAACTTTAACGGTGTTGGAAAACTGTCCGCTGTTGTAGTATGTCTCAACCATCTCCTCTAAGCCTTTAAGCCTAATAATGTCATCATAGGAAAGCCATGGTGTTTTTAATACTTCATATGGCGGCTCTGCCTGTGACAATATTCCATACTGGCTTGCCTGTGCCTGCATCGGGGAACCCTTTAATACCTTTAAAAAGCCTAACTGCAGTTGGCTTGGCTTCATCTGATACACCACATCAAAGGAATGACCAAAACTCTCATAATCCTCTAATGGCAGACCTGCAATCAGATCGAGATGCTGATGAATGTTATGGGACTGACGAATTGTCTCTGTCACCTGTGCCACACGCGCCAAATCCATCTTTCTGTTGATCGCATGAATTGTGTCGGGATTTGCCGTCTGCACACCAATTTCTAATTGCACAAGTCCAGGACGCATTGTCTTTAATAGTGCAATTTCTTCCTCATCAAGAATATCTGCTGCAATCTCGAAATGAAAGTTAGTTACGCCATTGTCGTGGTCGCGAATAAACTGCCAAATTGCCATTGCATGTGATTTTTTACAGTTAAAGGTGCGGTCTACAAATTTAACCTGTGGCACGCGCTGCTCTAAAAAGAAGGCGAGCTCCTTTTTTACTGTATCAAGTGGGCGAAAACGCAGTTTCTTATCTATTGATGAAAGACAATAGCTGCAAGAAAATGGACAGCCTCTGCTTGTCTCATAATAAATAATTCTATTCTTAAAACCATCCATCCGTCCTGCCTCATCATAAATAAATGGAAGATCTTCCATAGGTGTGAGCGGCTGCGGACTTGTCTGGTGGAAAACTCCATTTTCATCTAGCCATGCTGCTCCATCAGTAAATGTCTCGGAGGGTGGATTTGTATCTCTTTCACGCGCTGTATAATACTCTATCAGCGCTGGAAAGCTTTTCTCTCCTTCTCCGTACAAAATTCCATCCACCTGAGGAAGCGAACGTAGGAAACTCTCACAGTCATAAGAAACTTCTGGCCCACCGACCCAGATTTTGACATTTGGGCAGAGATTTTTCAAATTTCGCACTAGCTGTCTTACATACTCAATATTCCAGATATAGCAGGAAAAGCAGACAAGATCGGCATGATGAAGATAGATATCATCAAAAATCTCTGATGCGTGATGGTTTATTGTGTACTCAGCCAGTTCCACCTCTACCCCAAAAATCTGCTTTTGCTTTAGATCGCGCAGTGCGCACTCGCGAAGCAGGTAAACTGCCGGGTTTGAATGAATATATTTTGAATTGATTGCCACTAGAAGGCACCGCATAATAAAATACTCCTTTTGATTTTCTGTATACCATACAGTGTATCAAAAGGAATATCAAAGAGCAATCATTTTAAATTAAATATATATCAATAAATCTTGAATTACACTACTTTACAAGTTTTGTGATTGATGATTCTGCTTGGAAAGTAGTGTTTTGTGTTTTTTTGCTTAGCCTCTTAGAACACTAAGTACTTTTCAAGAATCTTCACGCAATGCTCCAGTCCACTCTGATCTATCTCATCAAAGCGAGCCAGATCTGGACTGTCGATATCAAGTACTGCTGCCACTACACCGCTCTTGTCATGAATTGGAATTACAATCTCCGAGCGAGATGCACTATCACATGCAATATGTCCCGGAAACTCATGTACATCCTTTACAAGCTGTGTCTCATCCTTTTTTGCTGCTGTTCCGCATACACCTTTTCCAAATGGAATGCGTATGCAGGCAGGCTTTCCCTGAAATGGTCCTAGTACAAGCATATTTTCCTTCACAAGATAAAATCCATCCCAGTTAATATTTTCTAACGCCTCATTTATCGCAGCGGACGCATTTGACAAATTTGCAATCAGATCAGGTTCTCCCTCGATTAATGCCTGAAGCTGCTGTGCAAGAAGTTCATATTTATCGTTACTCATGATACTGTATTTTCCTTTCTGCCATTTGCTAATTATCATTTTTGTTTTATACTAATACGTGATAGCTATGTTTTCCAGCTCCCTGAGCCTTCATTTGTCCTTTTTCGCATAGCTCTTTAATCAATTTGGCGCTTCTTTCTCTTATTATATAAAAGTGAGAAAGAAACGTCAAGAATGAGAAAGAAAGCTGCTACTGATCAATCCAAACCCTTCGTGATATGTTTTTCTCTGTATTCTGTCGGTGTCATTTTATAATATTTCTTAAACATTTTGCAAAAATAGTCGACATTTTCAAAACCAACATTTTGAGCGATCACCATTACTTTTTTCTGTGTTGTAACCAATAGGCTGGCAGATTCCTGCAAACGATATTTTAACAGGTAATGTACTGGTGTGTCATGCAAATATCTTCTAAATAAATTCAATGCCGTGCTTTTACTCACAACTGCCTGCTCTGCAATATCCTCCAATGAAATTTTTTCTCCAAAATGTTGATGAATATATTGCATCATGAGCTGCAGTCTGGCCTGAGAGGATGTAAAATCTTCCTTTTTCTCCTCAAGCTTTGTTTCTTCAACATGCAAATAAATCAAATACCAGAGTTCCTGTACCAAAAAAGATGTTTTCAGTTCGTCATCCTTTTCTTCTTTTTGTACCTGCACAATCTTTTCCATGACATGTAAGATGTCCGCCTGCCACGGTATTTCTGGCAAAAAAGTCAAGCCTTCCAGCGTGGAATGTTCGATTGGTTCCACATATTTTTTGTAGATTAAGCTGCTCTGTGGTGCGATAAATGTCGGTACAAAAACAAAATTAGGGATCACTGCCCCCTCTTTTGAATAAAAGCGATGCAGCACCTTAGAATTTACAAAAAAGCCTTGTCCCGCTTCAAGTGTAACTTGCTTTTCGCCCACCGAAAACACAGCAGTTCCATTTTCCACATATACAAATTCAAATTCAACATGCCAATGCCATTCAATGCAGTGGAAATCAAACAGTGCTAAATTATCATAGTAAAACCGAAACGGATATGCACTTGTGCTGTGCCGAATGGTTTCCATCATATTTTCGTCTGTCAAAATTTTATTATAAAATGTGTTAAAATTCATTCTTTCGAATCCCTCCCCAAGCAACACAAATATACGATATTATACAATAAAAATCAGATATATTCCAGTGAAAATAAAACCATTTTGCGCTATTATACAGCAAGACGTTATCGTATTTGTTCTTTTAAAGCAAAGACTACGATACCAAAAAGTTTAATAGGAAGGATTTTTTCTCTATGAAAAGCAAGTATCAAAAAACGCTGATTGCCTGCTATCTTGGCTTTATCACTCAGGCAATTACAGCAAATTTTGCGCCGTTGTTGTTTTTGACCTTTCATCGGACGTATCAGATTTCACTTGGAAGGATAGCTTTTATTTCAACGGCATTCTTTTTTACACAGCTTCTTGTGGATCTTTTCTGCGCTAAATACGTAGACAGGATTGGATACAGAAGAAGTGTTATTGCGTCTGAGGTTTTCTCCGCTTCCGGACTGATCGGACTTGCATTTTTGCCAAGTCTTCTTCCAGATTCTTATGTTGGCATTTTAATCAGTGTAATCATTTACGCAATGGGAAGTGGTCTCATTGAAGTTCTTGTCAGCCCTATTGTAGAAGCGTGTCCATTTGATAATAAAGACAGTGTTATGAGTCTTCTGCACTCCTTTTATTGTTGGGGATCCGTTGGTGTTATCTTACTATCAACGATCTTTTTTGCCATCTTTGGCATTGAAAACTGGCGCATTCTTGCCTGCATCTGGGCTTTGATTCCGCTGTACAATACCTTCAACTTTATCTCCTGTCCAATTGAATCTCTGACAGAGGAGGGGGAAGGCTTAAGCATCCGCCAGCTTTGCCATATTCCAATTTTCTGGATTGCACTCATTCTTATGGTCTGTGCCGGTGCAAGTGAGATTTCTATGGCTCAGTGGGCATCAGCTTATGTAGAATCCGCTCTTGGCATTTCCAAAAGCATCGGCGACATCATCGGCCCCTGCCTATTTGCTGTTATGATGGGAACGAGTCGTTCCTTCTATGGAAAATATGGTGAGAAAATTGATCTGATGAAGTTTATGATTGGCTCTGGTGCGCTTTGTCTTGTGTGTTATCTTCTCTCTGCGCTCGCACCACTTCCATTCTTAAATCTTGTTGGATGTGCCGTATGTGGATTTTCTGTCGGAATCATGTGGCCGGGTACAATCAGCATCGCCTCCAAAAAAATCCCACTCGGCGGAACCGCCATGTTTGCGCTTCTTGCTATGGCTGGTGACCTTGGCGGTTCCGTAGGTCCCGGCATTGTTGGCTTTGTTACGCAAAATGCCAATGATAATTTAAAAGTCGGTATGCTGGCCGGCTGTGTTTTTCCAACTGTCTTAGTTCTTTCTGTTCTTCTGTTAAAAAGAAAGCGAGCAGAAGGTTAACTTTATAGCAAATACAAATTAAACTATAGTTTCAAACACGAAAGGAGCAATTTACAATGAATTTTCAATGGCTGAATGAAAGCAATTTAACAAAAGAAGGTGAAAAAATCACCATCTATGCCCCAGCAGGAACTGATTTTTTCTGCAATGACGGCACTGTTTCCGAGGAAGGCGTTACCCCGGAATCTCTTCACAATGCACCTTTTTATTATACCGAACTTTCCGGCGACTTTGTACTGACAGTTAAAGTATCTCATGATTTCAAAGACACCTATGACTCCTCTTCACTCATGGTTATGGAAGATCTGAAAAACTGGGCAAAAAGCTGTTTTGAAAAAACGGATTTTGGCACACACGCCGCTGTCAGTGTTGTTACAAAAAACGGCCGCTCCGATGATGCCAATGGATGCAACCTCTCCGGCAATACCGCATGGCTTCGAATCTGCAGAGTCAACAATTCTTTCTCTTTCTTATACTCTGAAGATGGTACACATTTCTACATGACAAGATTTTTCAATCTTTCCGGAATGGAAACCGTAAAAGTTGGTATGCTTGCACAGGCACCACAGGGCGACGGTGGTTATCGCGTTTACGAAAATCTGACCTTTGAAAAAAGAACTGTTAAAAATATCCGCGCTGGCGAATAAAAGCTGTCTATTTTCATGACTGATCATTGATTTTCACAGATTTGATAAGGAAGCCCCGCCCCTTTAGGGGCGATTTTGTAATGTGGCTTGAGATTATTTTGATCTTTCCGT
>OGDF01002820.1_pt1 | contig 22622 bp, 22 predicted proteins | sample 1570141 | NCBI WGS metagenome assembly OGDF01 (sample SAMEA4370581, study PRJEB24528) | human gut metagenome | reverse complement strand
GCTCGACCGGGGCCTCATCGAGGAATGCGGCGTACACGCCCCGGCGCGCGGGCACGCCACCAAACGGTACCGCATCGTATGCGAGAGGCTGCCGCCCGGAGCGCTGGCAACCCCTGACGGTTCGTCAGGGTTCCCGGCGCAAAAGGGTGACGAAATGACAGGGTTCGCCGCGAACAAGGATGACGAACCGTCAGGGTTCGCAGCCCGAACCCCTGACGAAATGACAGGGAAACCCCTGACGATATGCCACCCAATAAGCAAAAGGGACAACAAGGACTTCAGAAGATAAGGAAGGGGCGCCCGATGGACCGAGCGGGACTCATCACCCTGGAGCAGGCCCGGGCGGCCGGGCTCTCCTTCGACGAGCCGGCGCCGAGGGCGTGCCCGCACTGCGGCGCCGCCCTCGATCCGCTCGGCGCGGCGCTGGCGGGCAGGGTCGTCTGGGTCTCCGCCGCCCCCTGCCCGTGCGAGGGTGCAGCCAGCGAGCGGGAGGCCGAGGCGCGAAAGCGCGCGGCCCTCGCCACCAAGGAGGAGGCCACCCGCCGGGAGAAGGCGCTCTCGCGCGCGGGCATCCCCAGGCGCTACTGGGCCGCCGAGGCCGACCGCCCCGAGTTCGCCGAGTACATCGCCTCGTTCGCAGGCAACGGGGGCGCCGGGCTCTACATACACGGGGGCGTCGGCGCCGGCAAGACGCACGCCGCCTCCGCCATGGCCAGGCTGTTCGCCGAGGCGGGCTATGAGGTCGCCTTCACGACCGCCAAGGGCATGCTCGAGCGCGTGAAGGCGACGTTCGACGAGGGCGGCACCGAGGCCGCCGTCGCGCGGTACGCCAAATGCGACGTCCTCGTGCTCGACGACCTCGGCAAGGAGGACGCGACCGAGTGGTCCGTCGGCACCGTGTTCAGCGTGCTCGACACGCGCTACGAGGACATGCGCCCGACCATCGTCACGTCGAACTACGCGCCCGGCGCGCTGGCAGACAGGCTCGCAAGGCGCGGCGAGCGCGTCACGGCAGAGGCCATCGCGAGCAGGATCTCCCAGACCTGCAGGCCCGTCTACCTGGGTGGAAGGGACAGGCGCCGGCGCAGCTAGCTTGTGCGCTTCCCGTGGAGGCGCGGACGGCTCGACCCAGCTCGACCCATCGCGGACGGCCCCGATGCCCGCCGCAATCGAAATCGCTATACACGTCTTGGGCGGCGCCGGCGCGCCAGCACGCACGCCTGCTCCGACTCGCACCGTGCCCCCATCGCGAGAACGCCGCCCGCCAAGCAACAAACGAAAGGCGGAGGGCCCATGGACGGCTTCGAGAGGATATGCGGCCGCGAGCACGAAGAGCTCGTGGAGAAGTGCCAGGAGAACGGCTGGCTCAAGGTCGGCGGCTTCGACTGGCAGGACGACCCGTTCCTCGAGGAGCACCCCTACGAGTTCTCCCGCACGGATAGCGTCGACAGGCTCCGCGAGGCGCTCGGCTCGGGCAACTGGGCCATACGCCAGGGGTTCTGCTACCGCGACCTCGCGTTCATCCAGCAGGTGAACGGCGGCGACGAGTGGTGGACGCTCAAGCGCGACGGCGACGCGTGGACCGGCTTCGAGAGCTGGAGCTTCGGCGCCATCGCCCAGGAGCCCGAGCGGTTCGAGCGCGCCATGCGCGACATGTGCGAGGCGACGCCGGAGCAGTGCCGCAGCGGCGAGTGGGCCCATCTGCATGAGAAGGCGCCCGAGCCGCTGGCGCAGCGCGCCGCGTCCGCCCGCGAGGCGAGCCGCGCGCACGCCGGGCAGGAAGCCCGCGCCCCAATGGCGCGCGAGAGGGCCGTCGGGGCCGAATAGGGACGACCGGGGCGCGAAGGCGCCCTTTTTCATCTCGACTGGAAGGGAGGCGCGGGATGGCGAGCGACTACGGGGACGAGGCGGGCGGCAAGCTGCTCGACTGGATGCTGAGGATCGGCCAGGAGGCCGGCGCCGAGGCAATGGCGCGCAGCGCGAGGGAGCTCTCCGAGCGCCTCGCGGGAATCCGCGGGACCATCGCCGGCGGGCGCGCCGAGCCCATCGCGGCCGACGGCGTGCCGGCCTACGCGAAGCTCAGCCTCGAGGAGCTCTCTGGGCTTCCCGAGTACGCGACGATCAAGGAGGTCGTCTCCGACAAGCTGCGCGCCGCGTCGGTCGAGCACCACATCATCCCCGGCGAGGGCCGCGACTGGCTGCTCTTCAAGGTGGAGGACGCCCCCGAGGTCGACGAGGCCTTCCGCCAGCTGGAGCAAGAGACGGGAAAGGCCGCCGATCGCGCAAGGGAGCGGCTCTCCGAGATCGCCGAGAGGCGCCAGGCGCCCGAGCTGTTAGCGCTAACGTATAAATAACCAATTTAGCTGGCATATCCCTACCAGTCATACTGGCCTATCAGCACCAACCTCGCTGGTGTACTTTCACCAACCTTTGTCAGGAAATATGCTCCTCCTGTTCGTTGATCCAGGAAGGAGCGCAAGGTTGGAAAGGAATGTGATGGGAGAGCTTGACATGTATCGCCAAGCGGGAACTACGCCGAATTTCTCCGACGTGGCAAGACGCTACGGGATGGACCGGCACACGGTTGCCAAGCTTTGGCGCAACGGGTCCGACGTTTCCGACGGGCGGTCCGAGAAGCCGAGCGGCTTCGATGAGTACCGGGAGGTCATCGCGCAGAAGGCAAGCCTTCCGGGCGTGACCAAGAAGGCGATCCACGAATACCTCGTTGACAGGTACGGCGAGTCGAAGGTGCCGAAGTACCCGACGTTGACCGAGTACATGCGCAAGCACCAGATAGCTTGCGGCACGCCGCCTGACGGCCCGGTCCCGCATCCGCGATTCGAGACCCCGATGGGCGTCCAGCTCCAGTTCGACTGGAAGGAGGACATCAGGATGACCGACGTCAACGGCGAGATCTTCGAATTCAACGTGTTCTCCGCCATCCTCGGGGCCTCAAGGCTGAAGAGGTACCGCTACTCTAAGACCAAGACCGCCGACGACGTGCTCGCTTGCCTGCTCGACGTCGCCGTCGCCAACGGCGGATTCACAGAGACCTGCCTTACGGACAACATGTCGTCGCTGGTCTCGTTCAGCAAAGGCAGGCGCAAACGCAGCGAGCGCGCCGACAGGTTCGCCAAGGAGGCGGGGACCAGAATCGAGTACTGCGCACGCAGGTCGCCCGAGACCAAGGGCAAGGACGAGTCGGCAAACAGGTTCCTGAGCCGCCTGCGCGCATACGACTTCGACTTCGACGGCGAGGACGAGCTCATCGCGATCATCGCGAACATAGAAAGGCGCGCCAACCTGGAGCCCCACGAGGCGCTCGGCGTGCCGCCTGCCGTCGCCTTCCTCAAAGAGAAGGACTACCTGCGCCCGATCGGCAACCTGCGAGCCCTCCAGGAGATGGTCGGCGACGTGTCGGACCAGGTCGTGCCCAGCACCATGCTCGTCAGATGCAGGGGCCGGGAATGGTCGGTCCCGAGGAGATGCATCGGAAAGAGGGTGAGGCTGCTGGCCATGCCCGGGGGCCAGCTGCGCATAAGCATGGACGGCCGGCTGGTGGCGCTGCACGACATGTCCAAGGCGTCCGGAAGGATCAACTACGACCCGGCCCACTACGAGGAGGCCCTGTCCTCGAAGCGAAGGTATGCCGACGAGGACATCCAGGCGGCGGCCAGGGAGAACCTGCGAATCATAGGAGAGTCGGAAGACGCGTGGAGGTAACGATGGGCTCATTGGGGGAATCGAGCACGTATGTGCGGATGATGAACAGCTTGGAGGCCTTGGGGCTCGATGCGATGGCGTCGGCGCTGCCAGGCTACGAGGAGATGGTCTCCAACGGGGAGATGGGCTTCTGCACTGCCGTCATGGAGCTTGCCGCCATGGAGGTGGACAGGAAAAACGGCAAGGAGATGGAGCGGCGCGTGAAGTCGGCGGGCTTTCCCTACGTGAAGACCCTGGACGACTTCGACTTCGGGTTCCAGCCTAGCGTCCACAAGCCCACGGTGATCGGGCTGTCGTCCCTAGGCTTCCTGGAGCGGGCGGAAAACGTGCTGCTCGTGGGAAACCCGGGCGTGGGAAAGACCCACATCGCCATAGCGCTGGGCGTGGAGGCCGTCCGTGCCAGGAAGGAGGTCCGCTTCATAGATTGCGCAAGGCTCGTCGCCGACCTGAAGGACGCGGCGTCAAGGGGCCTGGTGGAGAAGAGGATCAAATACTATGCCCACTGCACGCTGCTCATCATCGACGAGCTGGGCTACCTCGACATCGACGACGAGGGCGCCGACCTGCTGTTCAGGCTGGTGTCGGCGCGCTACGAGCATCGGTCGACGATCGTGACGACCAACGTGGGCATCGGGGCATGGGCCGACGTGTTCGGCGACGCCGTGACGGCCTCCGCCATCGCAGACAGGCTCGTGCATCACTGCACGCTGCTGAAGATAACGGGCCCCTCGTACCGAATGAAGGACCTTCCCAGGGATACGAAGAGGATCGGAGAGGAGGCCTAAACTGGTGAAATTACGCCAGCGCGAACGGTGTCGCCTCGCCAGCGCGATTGGTTCTGCCGGCCAGCAAAATTGGTGAAATTTATATTGACGTTAACACGAGCGGCTGGCGGAGCGCGCCGAGCGGGCGCGCGAGGCGTCGAGGGCCCACAGCCAGGGCCCCGGCCGGGACCGCGGCCCGCGCCAGATCGAGGGGCCCGAGAGATGAGGTGGCAGGCGGCGGCCGCGCTGGCCGCGGCGGCGTTCGCCGCGGGAGACTTCGCGGCCGCGGCAATCGCGGCGTCGGGCGCGAGCCCGATCCTCGACCCGGAGGCCGCCATGGCGGCGATCCCGGCGGCGCTCCGCGCGGGGCGCGTATTCTCAACGGAGGCGGTTCCCCTGTGCGCCGGGACCGCCTGCGCGTGCGGCGCGCTCCTCGCCTGGGCCCGCTCACTGGGGACCAAGGGGGCCCGGCGCGACGGCGAGGAGCACGGTAGCTCCAGGTGGGCCACGCGCAAGGACATCGCGCCCTTCGGCGACCCCAAGGACCCCGACAACAACATCATCCTCACCGACAACGCGCGCATCTGCCTCGTGAGCCGCAGGTTCGACCTCTCCACCGACACCAACGACAACGTGCTCGTGGTGGGAGGACCCGGCACCGGCAAGACACGCTACTACGTCAAGCCGAACCTCCTGCAGGCCAACGCCAGCTTCTTCGTGACCGACCCGAAGGGCACGCTCATCCGCGAGATGGGCGGCGCGCTGGCGGAGCTCGGCTACGAGATCCGCGCGTTCGACACCATCGACTTTTCGCGCTCCATGCGCTTCAACCCCATAGCCTACATACGCGACGAGGCGGGCGTCATCCGCTTCGCCCGCGGCATCGTCGCCAACACCGAGGGCGAGGCCGACCACAAGGGCGACCCCTACTGGGAGAAGGCCGAGCGCCTGGTCTACACCGCGCTCACGGCCTACCTCGTCATGCACTGCGAGCCCGCCGACCGAAACCTCGACGGGCTGCTCACGCTGCTCTCGCTCGCCGACGCCCGCGACGACCCGGGCTACATGAGCCCGCTCGACATGGTGTTCCGCGAGCTGGAGACCGGCGAGCGCTACGTCAGGCGCGGCGGCGCTTCGGCGGAGGGCGGATCGCTGCGCGGCTTCGCCGAGGAGGACGGCGCGTGGGAGTGGGTCAAGGTCCGCGAGCCGGCGCCGCCCGACGACTTCGCGCTCGCGAGCTACCGCGAGTTCCGCGTCGCCGCCGGCGACACCATGAAGTCGATGCTCTCGAGCTGCAACGTCCGCCTGAAGCCGCTGTCCATCCGCGCCGTCCGCGACCTCGCCCACATGGGCGACGAGGGCGCCAAGGTCGCGCTTTTCGCGTCGATGAGCGACACCGACTCGACCTTCGACTTCCTGTTCGCCCTGCTCATGGATACGGCCGTGAGCGCGCTTTGCGCCGAGGCGCTCGAGGCGCACGGCGGCTCGCTGCCCACAACGGTGCACTTCGTCTTCGACGAGTTCGCCAACATCGGGCGCATACCCGACTTCGAGCGGACCATCGCCGTCACCCGCAGCAGGAACATCGCCGTCTCGATGATCGCCCAGTCTCTCTCGCAGCTGAAGGAGACCTACGGCGACAACAACGCCGAGACCATCGTGAACGCCTGCGACACGCTGCTCTACCTGGGCGGCAAGGCGAACGAGACCAACGAGGAGATCAGCAAGATGGCCGGCAAGCAGACGGTGGCGAGCGAGACGCAGAGCGACTCGCGGGGCGCCGGCTGGACCCGGACCGTGAACCGCGGCATCTCCGAGCGCGACCTCATACAGCCCGCCGAGGTGGCGCGCATGCCGCGCGAGGACGCGCTCGTGCTCGTGAACGGGTGCATGCCGCTCATGGACCGGAAGTACCGGCTCGAGCGCCACCCGCGCTCGCGCCTGCTCGAGGAGGCCGCGCGCCGCGGCCCGTTCGACTTCGCGGAGTACCGCAGGCGGAAGGATGGCACCTCGTGACGGGGCCGCAGCGGGCGCGGGCCTCCCCCGCCGCGGGGGAGGAACAGCAAGGAACATCGCCAACCGAAAGCAAAGGAGAGCAGCATGCTCGCAAACGTCATCAAGCTCGTGTCGGGCTGCGTGACCTTCCTCGGCGGCTTCCTGGTCGTGTGGGGAGCGGTCTCGCTCGGCCTGGCCATCAGGGAGCAGCAGGGCGGCCCGCAGATCGCGACCGCCATATCCACCATCGCCGGCGGCGCGATCATCATCGCCGCATCGGTCTACTTCGGGCAGCTGGACACGTCCTGGCTGCCGGCATAGGGGGCGTCTCGAATGGCGCTCAGGATACCGGTGCAGAAGGACATCGGCGAGTACGAGGAGAAGATCGTCGGGAAGATGAGCCTGCGCACGCTCGCATGCGTGTCGCTCGGCTTCGGCAGCGCCGTCGGGGCGGCGACCTTCGTCCACCTTGGCCTGCACGCCGACGTCGCGGACGCGGCCTTCCCGATCATGCTCTGCAGCATGCCGTTCTGGCTCGCCGGGTTCTGGCGGCCCTTCGGCATGCGCGCCGAGGAGCTGCTGCCGCTTTTGGCGGCCCATGAGCTCTCGCCGCAACTGCTCGCGTACGAGCCCTGCCTCGCCAGGAGCCTTCCCGAGGGCTCGCCGCGCCCGGGCCGCCCGGGGCGGCGCGCGAGGCGCAGGGCCAGGAAGAAAGGAGCCGAGCTCTATGAGCCGAGCAAGAACCAACAAGGAGAATAGGCCGAAGCGACCGAGCACCCTCGGGCTGCTCCTCGGCGGCACGGGCGGGCGCAAGGACGCCTCGAAGGGCGCGGAGGCCGAGCGGCAAAGGCGCCGCCGGGAGCGCGACCGCTCGCGCGAGATGGCCGCCTACGTCGGCTACGACGCCATGTACAGGGACGGGATCGCCCAGGTGATGCCCGGGGTGTTCAGCCAGACGGTCGAGTTCTCCGACATCAGCTACCAGTCCGCGCGCAAGGAGGCGCGAGAGACGGCATTCACGGTGATGAGCTCGCTGTTCAACTACTTCCCGGCGGACTCCCACGTGCAGCTCCAGGTCGTGAACGCGCCCATCCCCGCGGACGAGGTCGGCCGCAAGGTCTTCTTCGAGCCCGGGGAGCGCGCCACCGCCGGGCTCGCCGAAGAGTACAACCGGATCCTCAACGACAAGATGCGCGAGGGGGTCTCGAACCTCGTGCGCCACCGCTACCTGACCTACGCCGTGGGCGCCGACGACGTCGACGCCGCGGTGCCCAAGCTCGCGCGCATCCGGGGCGACGTGGAGCAGACGCTCGCGCGCATTCGCTGCTCGTCGCGCGCCCTCGACGGCGCCGAGAGGCTCGAGCTCCTTCAGGGGCAGCTGCGCCCGGGGTCGCGCTTCGAGTTCTCCTGGGACAAATTGTCCCCGACGTCAGGCGCGCGCACGAAGGACTTCGTCATGCCCTCCACGCTCGACTTCAAGCCCGAGGGCAGGTCCGACTGCTTTCGCAGCGACGGGCGCTACGGCGCGGTGCTCGCGGTGCGCAGCTTCGGGTCGGTCATCGAGGAGACCTACCTCGCCTCCATCATCGACCTGCCGCTGCCGCTCAACGTGACGCTGCACGTGCAGCCCATCGCGCAGAGCGAGGCGCTCGCGCTCGTGAAGCGCCAGATCGACTGGATGGACAAGGAGATCATCGACGAGCAGATGAGCGCCGTGAAGAAGGGCTACGACTACCAGATCCTGCCGCCCGAGCTGCGCTTCTCGAAGGAGGAGGCCGAGGAGCTGCTCGACTTCCTGCGCAACAAGTCCGAGCGCCTGTTCGTCTACACGGGCCTCGTCTACACCTGGGCCGACAGCCTCGAGGAGCTCGACCGCCGCGTCCAGCAGGTGACGAGCGTCGCGCAGGGCTGCACGATCGGCCTCGAGCCGCTCCACTTCCGGCAGCGCCAGGCTCTCAACTCGGTGCTCCCGCTCGGGGACAACCACGTCACCGTGAGCCGCTACCTCACCACGGGGCAGGTGGCTATGCAGATGCCCTTCGCCAGCCAGAGCCTCGACGAGGCGGGCGGCGGCTACTACGGGCAGTCCAAGGAGAGCGGGAACCTGGTGCTGTGCGACCGCAAGCGCCTGGCGAGCCCCATGGGCTTCGTGTGCGGCAAGCCCGGCTCGGGCAAGAGCTTCTCGGTGAAGCGCGAGATAACCAACACCGTGCTGGCGCACCCCGAGGACGAGGTCGTGATCTTCGACCCGGCCGGCGAGTACGGCAACCTCGTCGGCGCGCTCGGCGGCGCGAACGTCGAGCTCGCCCCGGGATGCTCGGCGGTGCTCAACCCCCTCGACACCGCCGACGTCGCGGACCGCGCCGACGCCGCCAAGCTCGCGTACAAGACCGACGCGGTGCTCGCGCTCTCGAGCGCGCTCATGGCCGAGGGCCGCGAGGGCCTGCCGGAGCGCGACCGCTCGATCATCGCCCGCTGCGTCGGCGAGGCGTACCGGGAGTGCGCGAAGGACGGCCGGCTGCCCACGCTTGGCGACTTCCACGCGGCGCTGCTCGCGCAGCCCGAGCCCGAGGCCGCCGACATCGCACTGCGCTACGAGCGCTACGTGAAGGGCGCGTTCTCCTTCTTCAACGGCCAGAGCAACGTGGCGCTCGACAACCGCATCACCAACATCGACATGCACGGCCTCGGCCAGAACATGCGCGTGTTCGGCATGATCACGGCGCTCGAGATGGTACGCAACCGCGTGATGGTCACGCCGCCGCGCCCCAACTACACCTGGCTCTACATCGACGAGGTGCAGAGCCTCTTCGCTCACCCGACGGTGGTCGAGTACTTCGCCCGCCTGTGGCGCGAGGGGCGCAAGTTCGGCCTCATCTGCACCGGCATCAGCCAGAACACGAGCCACATGCTGGCCAACGCCGAGGCCCGCGACATGGTGCTCAACTCCGAGTTCTTCCTGCTGCACAAGCAGTCCACCGCCGACCTCGACGCATGGGCGGAGATGCTCCAGCTCTCCGCCACGGAGCGCGGCTACATCGGCGACGCCGTCAAGCCCGGCGAGGGGCTGCTCATCAGCGCGGGGATCCGCGTGCCCATCACCGACGACTTCCCTAAAGGCCCGCTCTACGACCTGTGGAACACCAAGCCCGCAGAGGTCGCCGAGCGCGAGATGCGCCGGGCGGCACGAGAGGCGAAGGAGTAGCCGTGGCTCGTCCGAGCGAGGGCGGCGGGATGCTCGAGGTGGTCGGGGCGCGGCGCCAAGACGTGCTCACCGCGGGCGACGTCGCGGAGACAGAGCGCGACGCCCTGGGAAACGTCTCGGAGGGCGCCGGCCCGCTCGACGAGGCGGGAGGCCCCGCCGCAACGGCGGAGGGGCGCCCTTCCAGGCCCGACGCGCCGGAAGGCGGGCTCGGGGACAAATTGTCCCAACCAGCCGGCGACCGGCGCGCGGCGGCCGCGATGCGCTCGCGCGTCGAGGCGGCGAAGCTGGCGATCGCCCGGGAGGCAGTCTCCCAATTCGACGACTCGGAGGAGCTCGAGGGCGCCTCGGGCATGTACGACGCGGGGCGTGCGGCCAAGAAGGCCGCGGGAAGGCTGCGGCAGAGGAAGGCGAAGAAAGCGGCCCAAGGCAGCCGCAAGGCGGCGACCGCCCTCGGCGCCCCAAAGGGAGGCGCGCGCGGCCCCGGGGCAGCCGGCGCGACCGCCCCGGCCAAGCACCAGGCGGCCCAGGCGGCCGCGCAGGCGTCGGGCGAGGCGGCCCGCGCCGCGGGGTCGAAGGGCGCCGCCTCCGCGATCGCGGGCGCGGTCTCGGGCGCGGCTCCCGCCCTGCTCGGGGCGGTGGCCGGCATCGTGGCCTTCGTCGCCTGCGCGCTCGCCGTCGCGCAGCTGCTGAGCGCGCTGTTCGGCTTCTGGGACGACGCGGCCTCCAAGCGGGGCCTCGAGGGGCTGCCGCCCTACATCACCTACGAGATGGTCGAGGCGGCGCTCGAGTGCCAGGAGGAGTACGGGCACCCGGCGGGCTGCACCATAGCGCAGATCATCCAGGAGTCCGGTCAGGGGGACCGCATGAGCCAGCTCGCAGAGCGCGACCACAACCTCTTCGGCATGAAGTGGTGGTCGGGCTACGCGGGCTGCCCCGAGGTGGCCGGCAAGGCGAACTGGGCCACCAGCGAGGAGTACGCGCCCGGCGAGCACGCCCAGATCACGGCGAGCTTCATCCGCTTCACCGGCGACGCCGAGTGCATCCGCTTCCGCAGCAGGGTCTTCCTGCAGGCGGAGCGCTACTCGGGCAACGCCCTCATCCGGGAGGCGATCGAGAGGCACGACTCGGACAGGATGGCCGAGGGGCTCAAGGACGCCGGCTGGGCGACCGACTCGTCCTACGTCGAGTCCCTGAAGTCGATCATGGCGCAATGGGGCCTCTACAGGTTCGACTCCATGACGGTCGAGGACCTGAAGGACGCATCCGTGAGCGGGAACGCGATCGTCGAGGCGGCGTACAGCCAGCTCGGCGTGCCCTACGTGTGGGGAGGCTCGACCCCCGGCAAGGCGCTCGACTGCAGCGGGCTCACGCAGTACTGCTACGCGCAGGCGGGCATCCGCATAAGCCACTACACGGGTTCCCAGTACGAGGAGCTCAGGCGCATACCGCTCTCGGAGGCGAAGCCCGGCGACATCCTCTACCGCTCGGGCCACGTGGCCATCTACATCGGCGACGACAGATACATACACGAGCCGCGAACGGGCGACGTGTGCCGCATAGCGAGCGGCATCGGCAGCTTCAGCTGCGCGCTCACCGCGAGATAGGAGAAACCAATGCAGGGAAAGTCAAGGGTCATGGCCGCCGTCGCGGCAGGCGCGCTCACCGTGGCGCTCGGCGCGGGCGCGGCGCGCTGCGCCATCGCCCCGCAGGAAAGCCCCCAGGAGCAGGCGCCGCCCGCGACGGCCGGCGCCCCTGAAGGCACTGGCTCGGAGACTGGAAAGGCGACATCGAGCGCCGATGCGCTCTGGAACACCGCGTGGACGGGCGCCGACGACCCGACCGCCACGCTGCGGATCGTCGATGGCGCCATGGTGGAGAGCTCAGGCGGCACCGAGCGCGCCTGGTTCTTCTCGGCCGAGGAGCCCTCCGAGGCCGGCGGCGTGCTCAGCGTGCCCATCGACGTCAAGGGAACCGGCGACAAGGCGGGAGGCCTGTCGCTCATCCAGGTCTCGGGCGACGGGGACGCCCGCACCCTGGCCTGCGACCTCCTGACGCAGGCCTACGTGCCCCAGAAGGCGCAAGACGGAGCGTTCTCCGTGACCGGCACCGACGACCGCCTCCCCGAGGCGCTGGGCGCGGACTCGGCCGACATCGAAGACATCGTCGCCAGGAAGGCGGCGGAGGTGTCCCCGCAGGCGACGGGAGCCACCTGGGACAAGGAGGTGTGGCTCGACTACGCCGGGAACGTCGCGTCGACGACCTTCACGCTCGACGACCCCGCCTCGACGGTGGTCACCGTGGTCTCGCGCGGCGGCTCGCTGGAGGCGATGTAACCATGAGGACGCTCAAGGCGCGAGGCCGCAGGGCGTTCGCCGTCTCCGCCGCGACCGCCTTCGCCCTCTGCGCGCTCCTGCTCGTCCCAGCGCAGCCGGCATACGCCGACATCGCCGGGGACGTCAACGAGTGGCTGTGCGGCCTCCTGCGCGACTGCTGCAACTGGATGTTCAAGGCGCAGACGGGCGTGCTCGGGTCGATCGGCGCGAACGGGATCCTCTCGGCCGACTTCGCGCACATGCTCACGAGCTCGAGCGACCTGACCATGCACGACGTCGCCCGCGGCGTGTGGCAGGTGGCCATCCTGCCGATCGGGTGCGGGGTGCTCGGCCTGGTCTTCACCCTGAAGCTCATCGAGATCTCCCAGCGCATGGACGGCAGCCAGAGCCTTCCCGGCGTCAAGGAGGTCGTGTTCCTCCTCGTGTTCTTCGCCGTGTTCCTGTTCCTCATACAGAACAGCTTCGACCTGATGGCGTCGATCTACGAGGTCTGCGGGCTCGCCATCGACCGAGTCGAGGCGCTCTTCGGCGCCGGTGGCGCGCTCGACTTGCCCGAGGTGTCAGTCGTCACCACCGACGACGACATCCCGTCGCTCATCGCCATGCTCGTCGTGAGCCTCATCAGCTGGGTCGTGGTGCTGGCGGCCTACGTCATCGCCCTCGTGGTCTGCTGGGCCCGCGCGCTCCAGCTCTACATCATGGCCGCGTTCGCCCCGATCCCGCTGGCGTTCCTCGGCATGGACGCCACGCGCCAGATAGGCGTCGGCTACCTGAAGAGCTTCGGGGCGGTCTGCATCGCCGGCGTCATCATCCTCGTGCTGCTCATATCGTTCCCGCTCGTGCTCGGCGGGCTCACCGGGGCGAACCCCGGGACGGGCACCCCCGCGGACGCGATAGCCAACGGGCTCACCTACGCGCTGCAGTACCTGGCCATGTGCGTGCTGCTCATCCTGGCCCTCGTGAAAAGCGGCTCCTGGGCACGCGACATCGTGAGCGGCTTCTAGCGGAAAGAGAGGAAGGGGGCGGTCGCCATGAGATAGGGGCGCCGCGCCGGGGCACGCGTCCCGGCGGAAGAAGACAAGCACAGACGAACGACGAAAAGGAGGAAAGACATGGAAGAGAGGAAGAACGTGTACCTCTCGCTGCACAAGAGCTTCGTGCGCGAGGGAATCGAGTACACCGACCGCGCGACCGGCGAGGCCAGGACCTTCAACTCGGCGACCCTTCCCAAGGGCACCGTCGTCGACGGCGTGGACGTGGGAGGCTACGAGTTCAGCCCCATGTTCGTTAACGAGAGCCGCTTCAAGGGAGCCGACTTCCGGGACATACCGCTGCTCGCGAACCGCGAGGTGTGGCTGAGGAAGACGGTGATGGGCCCGGACGGCCAGCCCGAGCTCGACGAGGGCGGACGCGCGGTCAAGGACACCGTGAAGGTCATGCCGGCGCAGCTCAAGGAGGCCGTTGACGCAGGGCGCTCGCGCTACCTCGCGGAGCGCGCCGAGCACGCCCGCCAGGCGAGCCGCGCCGCCGAGCACGAGGCGCCCCGCGCCCAGCGAAGCGTCGAGAGATAGGGAGGCGGAAAGATGAACGCAGCGAAAGACTGCACCCTGCAGGAAAAGCTCCTCCGATGCGCCATGGCGCTCATCCTGGCGGTGGGGGCGCTGCTCGCCTCCGTGGCGGCCTCGCCCGCCTACGCCGCGCCGAGCACGGTAGACGTGTCCATCGGCGGCAAGATCCCCTACGGCGGCTTCGCCACCACGTGGATGAGCGCCGACGGGAACATCGCCTACTGCGCCGAGCCTTCGTCCCCGACGCCCGCGCCGGGCTCCTACTCGACGAGCCCCGTGCCGAGCGGCGACGTGACAGCGGCGATCTGGTACTCGTTCGGCTCTCCCGGCTTCGACGCGTCGATGTTCCCGGGCAGCTGGTACGACGGCGGCGGCTGGGACGACGCCAAGTACGCGGCGGCGAGCCACGTGCTCATCGCCTACGCCTACTCGGGGTCCGAGTCGGCGGCCACGCACGGCACGAGCCCCGAGTTCGCCTCCTGGGCGAAATCCGAGCTGATCGGCGGGACCTTCGCCAAGATGAAGGCGGGCGCCGGCAAGGTATCCGCCGGGTTCGAGGCGTTCTGCGTCAGGACCGGCGGCGGCTCCCAGACGCTCGTGAGCTTCAGCTGGTCCGCTGGCGGCGTCAAGGTCGCCAAAGAGGACTCCGAGGCGGGCGCCGAGCCCCAGGGCGACGCCTCGCTCGACGGCGCGAGCTTCTCAGTCGTGAACGAGACCGGCCGGTACGTGCTGGTCGGCGGCAAGTACTATGCCGACGGAGAGGTCTGCGCCACGATCAAGACCGCGCCCGAGGACGGGTCGCACGTCGCCGCGACCGGCGCCGACGCACTTCCCGCAGGCAATTACCGCATCGTCGAGTCCGGCGCGCCCGAGGGCTACGGCGCCAGCGACGCCTCCGTCGCGTTCGCCGTGAAGGCCGGCGAGGTGCGCGACCTCACGGGCGACCCCGTGACCGACGAGGTCTTCCGCGGCGGCGTGCAGGTGACCAAGTCCGACAAGGAGCTGCAGGCGCTCGCGGGCAGCGGCCACAAGGAGGCGCCTGGCGAGCACCCCGGCCTCGACGGGATCGAGTTCACCGTCACGAACCGCTCGGCGCACAAGGTCCTCGTTGACGGCGAGTGGCGCGAGCCGGGCGAAGCCGTGGCCACGCTGACCACCGCATGGAACGACGAGGCCGGCGCCTACACCGCGCAGACCGCGGGCGACGCCCTGCCGTACGGAACCTACGACGTGCGGGAGACGGCGACGAACGGGAGCTACCTGCTGACCGACGGCGAGCCCCGCACCTTCGAGGTCCGCACCGGCGGCGAGATCGTGAGCGCCTCCGCGGACGGCGCCGCGCTCGAGTTCCGCGACCAGGTGGTGCGCAACGACCTCGAGGTCTCCAAGAAGAGCGAGTCCGACAACGCTGGCCTCATGGTCCCGTTCGCCATCGAGAACGCGGCCACCGGCGAGACGCACGTGCTGGTGACGGACCGCAACGGCGACGCGTCCACCGCGAGCAGCTGGAACAGGCACTCGAGGGACACCAACGCCAACGACGCCCTGCTCGGCCATGAGGGTCCGATCGAGCCCGCCGAAATGGACCCGAAGGCCGGCATCTGGTTCTCGCTCGGCGAGGACGGCTCCTCGGCGCCGGTGGACGACTCGCTGGCGGCCCTGCCGTACGGCGCCTACACCATGACCGAGCTGCGCTGCGAGGCCAACGAGGGCCTCGAGCTCATCACGAGGATCTTCTGGATCGAGCGCGACTCGACGGTCGCGAAGGCCGTGTGGATGGGCCTCGACGACCAGGAGGGCCCGCGCATCTCCACTACCGCAAAGGACGGGGCGGACGGCGACAAGGACGTCTCGGCCGACGCCGTGGCCAAGGTCGTCGACGCGGTGGCCTACGAGGGGCTGAAGGCCGGCGAGGAATACGAGCTCTCGGCGACCCTCGTCGACAAGGCGACCGGCGAGCCCGTGGCCGACGCCTCGGGTAAGCCCGTGGGGGCCAAGGCCGAGTTTGCGCCCGCACTCTCGACGGGCAGCCAGGACGTAGAGATCTCCTTCGACGCGAGTCTGCTCGGCAGCCGCGACCTGGTCGTGTTCGAGAGCCTTCGCAAGGACGGCGCCGAGGTGGCGTCGCACGCGGACCTCTCCGACGAGGGGCAGACCGTCCACGTCGCCGTCGAGGTGGGCACCCAGGCGGCTGACGCCGCAGACGGCGACCAAGTCATCGAGACCGGCAAGGCCAAGGTCGTCGACACGGTGGCCTACAAGGGCCTCGTCCCCGGCGAGACCTACATCGCCGTGGGCACGCTCATGGACAAGGGCACCGGAGAGCCGTTCCTCGACAAGGACGGCAACGAGGTGACCGCGCGCACGCCCTTCGAGCCCGAGGCGCCCTCCGGCACTGTCGAGGTGACCTTCGAGTTCGACACCGAGGGCCTGGCCGAGGGAGACGAGCTTGTCGTCTTCGAGAAGGTCCTGGACTCCGCCGGCGACGTCGTTGCGGCCCACGAGGACATCGACTCCGCCGAGCAGAGCGTCGTCGTGGACAACCCCGACACGCCCGAGGTGCCCGAGGAGCCCTACGCCAAGACCGGGGCCGACGCCCCCGACGGCACCGGCTACGCCGTGACCGCAGGCATCGCTCTGGCAGCTGCGGCGGGCGCGGGCGGAGCGCTCGCGTACCGCAAGCGCAAGACAGCCGGCGCAAGCAAGGACGCGGCAGCCGAAGAGCCGGAAGAGTAGAGACGCCGCTCGATACCAACCTGGAGGCCCTGGGCGCCCGCCCGGGGCCTCCCCTGCGAACGGGGGAGGACATGAACAAAGGGAAAGCCGCCACGGCGCTCGCCGTCGCCGTGGCGTTGCTGGCGCTGGCGGCGCTTGCCGTCCTGCCGCAGCCCGAGAGGAACCCGTACGTGGTGCACGAGGTGCCCGCTGCGGAAGAGGACGCGGCGATGGGAGCGCAAGAGGCGGGAGGCGGAATCGACTGGGACGCCCTTCCCGCCTCCGTCGTCGCATGGGTGCGCGTGCCGGGCACGACCGTCGACTACCCGATCGTCCAGGGCCGGCCGGAATCGCCCGACTTCTACCTCACGCACGACGCCGGCGGCGAGCGCTCCGCATGGGGCGCTCCCTACATCGACGCCGCCTGCGCGCAGGGAGCCGAAAGCCCGCTCGTCATCGTGTACGGGCACCACATGTCCGACGGCACCATGTTCGCGCCGCTCGCGCAATACTCGTCGCGCGGTTTCGCCGAGGGGCACCGCACCATCCGGGTCTACACCCGCGAGAAGGCGATCGAGCTCGAGGCCTTCGCGGCCGACGTGGTCGACGCGAGCTCGGAGGGCAAGCGGACCGACTTCGCCGACGCGGCGGCTCTCGACGCCTACCTCGGGGACAAATTGTCCCGCTGCGAGGTCGTCCTGGAAGAGCCTTCGGACGTCGCGCAGGCCTGGGCCTTCGTGACGTGCAGCTACCAGACGAGCAACTCGCGCACCGTCGTCTACGCGAAGGAGGTGGAAAGATGGGATTCGCGCCCTTCGGAATAGGGCTCCTCATGGGGCTTCTCACGCTCACGGCCTACGCCTGCTGCGCAGCCGGCGACGACGACCGAGACTAGCCGTGGGAAATCGAAATCGCACAACGGAAAGAGGCGGGCAATTGCCCGCCTCTTCTCACATCACCCACTTGAACACGGCGCGGAACAGCCAGACGAAAAAGCCCAGCGTGACCTTAAGCGCCGCCATGAGGAACCTACCAAGCCTCTTCATCGACGTCACCCCAATCTTCCTTGACCTTGCGGGCGCCCTTGTCGGTGCCCTCTTCCTTCTCTTCCGCGAGCAGCCTCGCCAGCTCGTCGGGCACGCCCGGGACCTCCGCCCTCCCCAGAGCGCGCTGCAGGTCCCTTATCTGCGACTTCAGCGGTTTTGAGGGAGGGCCCACGTGCTCGCGGTAGCAGGCGCCGATCGCGGCCGCGTCGCACAGGTATCCCCGCACACGGGCGAACGCCTCGTCGCCGTCGAGCAGGACGCGCCGGGCGCGCCCGAGCTCGGCCTCCGATGCCAGCATGAAGCGCCAGCCGCGGGACCTGCGCGCGGCCGGTATGCCGTCCGCGGGCGCGTCGGCGCGCCAGTCGTCGCGCACCTGGTGCCAGTTCGCCGTGAGCCAGAGCCCCTTCTCGGGCTCATCCCTCATCTCGAGCTCGAACTCCGTGAGCATGTTCGCGCCGGTGAACGGCGACCCCTCCGTGAACGAGAGCGTGTCGAACAGCGTCGTCCTGCCGCCCTCATACTCTATCCTCACCATCATCTCCGGCCCCTCTCCCTGCGCTGGTCCTGCTGAGCCCGCTGCCGCTCGGCGGCGAGGATTCGCTGTTGCTCGTCCTCGCGACGGCCGTCGCGAGAGTTTCCTTCGGCAGCGCCGCGCCCGCGATCGTCCCCGTAGCGGGTCTTGAGCGGCATGAGCCCGTTCATCGCCATGTAATCGCGCGCAGCCTCGAGGCGGCGGTACCCCTCGCCGCCCGCCTGGCCGCGGCGCTCCAGCGTCGCCATCCTGAGCCCGAACTCCTCGATGGACTCGACGTCGAACTTCGCACAGGTCTCGAGCGCCGAGGAGAGCTTGCTCAGCTCCGAGAGGTCGTTGAGCTCGAGGGCGCGTTCGGCGGCCTCGCGGATGCGCGCGGCGCTCGCGTCCGTGGGGCGGTAGGCCCCCTCGCGCTCGAAGCGACGGCGCAGCATCTCCTTGCCGTAGACGAATCCCAGCCGCTCGCCGCTGACCTTCTTGGACGGCTCCTCTGCCAGGCTGAACACCCAGTCGTCCCGCCGCGCCTTGGCCGAGTTGTCGGCGACGTGCACGCCCAGGGCGTCGAGGATGCCGAGGAACTCCGCCTCGTCGCGCGCCGTGGTCTTGGCGAGTGCGACGCGGGCGCGGATGTCGCCGACCCACGAGTAGCCGCCCGAGCGCATGATCTCCTTCTCGGCCCTTCCCAGATAGACGTTCCTGCGGCTCCTGGGCCCGCCCGCGCCGGCCCGCCCTCGCGCCCTCGAGGGCGATACGGGCGACCTGTCGTTGGAGAGCCCGGACAGCCCGCGCTCGCGCGCCATGTCCTGAAGGTCTCGGTTGAGGTCCTCCGGGTGCTGGGTCTGCATGCGGTAGCCGGTGCGGAGGTTCGCGTTGTTCACGACGATGTGCGCGTGAGGTATGCCGCGGGCGTTGTCGTCGTGGTAGACGATGGCGATCTCGTGGTCGCCGAAGTGCTTGAGCGCCCACGAGCACGCGAGCTCCCGCAGAGCGGCCAGGTCGATGTCGTCACCGGGGTCCGGCGAGAGCACGAAGTGCTTGAACGTGCGCGCGGGCTTGCCCCTCCATGAGGCGTCCGTGCCGAACGCGGCGCGCGTGGCGTCCATCTCGGCGTCCCAGGCGCAGGCCTCCTTGGCGGCTTCTCCCAGAGCGCCGGCGTCGCGCTCGTCGTAGCTCAGGTTGAACAGGTCGCGCGCCAGGGCGCGACCTCCCTTCTCGAGGTAGCGGCGGATGCCGCCCGTCGAGCCGTGGCCGCTTATCGGCTTCAGGATCGGCATGGCGAGCCCTCTACGAGCGAGTCGGCGCCGATGCGCCCGAGCTCGGCCGCCATCTCGCGGGCCGCGCCGTTCACGTCGGCGAGCTCGTGCTCGATCGTTGGGATGCTCTCCGCGACGAGGTCCCGGTCGACGTGCCCGTGGCGGGCGTGGAAGTTGATGAGGTTCATCGCGTGCACTGCCTGGTTGTAGTGGTAGCCCCACTTCGTGAGCTCGCGCGACATCGCCCACAGGGCCCTGCGGTCCACGAGTATGCGGTGCTCGTCTCCCGCGTTGGCCTCAGTCGACAGCGGTATGCGCACGAGGTAGCGCAGGTACTCCGACTTGCTGAGCCCGGCGCGCTCGCACCGCTCGCAAAGCGCGTCGTAGTCGCTTCCCTCCATGCGGAACGTGACTCGACGCTCCTTGCCTTTGGCGGCGTCGGCTTCCTCTTTCATGGCGGATTCCTTTCCTCGGGCCCGCCGTGCGGCGGGCGCGTTTCTCTAGGGGCGCGGGGGATCCCCCGCAGGCGGCGGCCCGGCTCGGGCGCCGCCTCTGGGACCGGGCCTCGCGAAAGCGGGCTCTTAAACGGCCCGCGGCATGACGGGTCCGAAGCCGCCCGGTCCCCAAGTGCTATGGACGCCCGACGCGATGTCGGACGCCATAGGCTACTTGCTGGATTTCGGGCCTGAGGCCCTTCTGCGACGCTTTCGGGCATCGGTGCCCGCCTCCGCGTACGGCGCGGTCATGAGCGCCATTTCACGCAGCAGCGAGAGGTCGGCCGCGCTCGGGCTCTCGGGCGGGCTCTCGAGGAAATCGGCGACGAGCCTCGCTGCCTTGGAGATGCGCCCGTCGGGGCCGGCCTGCGTTTTGCTCTCGCTCCTCACGTAGTCGGAGAGCTCCCGCTTGGTGCGCCGCCAGGGTTCCATCGCGGCGTGCATCTCCGCCTGGCGCTCCTTCGGCATGCCCGCGAGCGAGCGCACCGCCTCGGCGCTGAGGTTGCCGCGATCGGCCTCGGCGGCCCACTCGGGCGAGAGGTCCTCGGCAATCCGGCGGGCCAGCCTCTCCTCACGCGCAATGGTCTTGCCGGAGACCTTGCGGCCCGTCTGCCGCTCGATGATGGCGGCCTTCACGTCGTCGACGCGCATGCCGGAAAGCGACGGGTCCTCGGAGCGCAGGCGCACGGCGTCGCCCCTGAGCGCCTCGGTCGCGGCGGCGCGCTCGGTCACGGTGAGCGCGCGGGTGAAGTAGTTCGCTGCGTGGAGCAGCGTCACCGCCCGCTCGTCGTCGATGCCCTCTATCACGCGGCAGGGCATCCTCTCGTAAGCGGGGTCGTCCTTCGCGAGCAGCGCGTAGGCGGCCTTGCGCCGATGCCCGGAGACCATCTGCCACGAGCCGTCGCCGACCTTGCGCACGAGCGGCAGGTCGGTGAGGCCGTCCTGGCGTATGGACTCGGCGAGCTCGGCTATACCGGCCGGGTCCATGGAGTACGCGGCGTTCGCCGGGTGGTCGGCGATGTCGGCCACCGCGATCTCGGACACCGGGTAGCGCCCGCGGGTGCGCGACGCGCCGTCGAGAAGCCCCGTGATGGTGAAGCCCGCGGCCACCTGCCTAGGCGAGTTCACGGCACACCTCGTCTGCGAGCGCCTTGTAGTCGCGCGCGGGGCGGCTCCCCGGCTCGAAGGCGGCCACCGGCTTCCACTGCCAGCTGCCCTCGCAGACCTTGCTGCTCGCGTGGATGACCGTCTCGAACTGCTCGTCCGGGAAGAACCCGTCGAGCACGGCCGCGCCCGTGGCCTCGGCGTTGGTCATGCGGCCGGGCACGCAGGTGCGCAGTATCTTCCAGCGGGGCGTGGGCATGCGCAGCGCGTCGGCGATGGAGCGCGTCGCCTCGACGGTGAGCGCCGTGCCGCGCATCACGGTGGAGTCGAGCTTCACGGGGATGACGACCATGCCGCCCTCCGCCGCGGCGAGGTAGGCGTTGAAGGCGAGCCTGCGCATCACGGGACTGCAGTCGATGAGGCAGACGTCGTAGGAGCCCGAGGCGTCGTCGAGGGCGAACTTGAGTCGCTGCTCGCGCAGGAGCATCTCGTTCTGGTCGACGAGGTCGATGGTCGAGGCCACCACGTCGAGGTTCTCCCCGGCAGCGTAGGCGACCTCCTCCACGGGCGCGCCGCCGTAGAGCAGCTCGACCGACGTGCGCCGCTCGGAGACGGCCCGGTCGTAGAGGCCGAAGAAGTCTGTGGCAGACGCCTGCGGGTCGAGGTCGACAAGCAGGGTCCGAAGGCCCCGGGCGGCGAAGATCGCCGCCAGGTTCACGGCGGTCGTCGTCTTGCCGACGCCGCCCTTGTAGTTGGAAATGGCTATCGTGCGCATGGGTCGCGTCCTCTCTAGCGTGAGGCGCGCCTCGCCGCATCCGGTCCGGCGCGCCCCGAGTCTCGGAGCGTCGGGACAAAACCGTACGGATTTGTCCGACAAGCGGAGTGTACCATGAAAACGTACGGATATGTACGTTTTCATGGTACAGGGGCCGGATTCGGGGAAACCCGGCCCCGGGAGTCCGGGGCCGGGCGCGCCGCCTAGGAGAGCGGCTCCATCTCGCCGAAGCAGTTGACGTGGTGGCGCAGGAGCGCTCGGTTCTCCTTGACGACCATCATCGCCACCTCGTCGAAGCGGACCGGGGTGTCGGCGTAGTCGTCGCCGTTGCCGGCGAGCCACGTCGCCGCCAGCGCCTCGCGCAGCCCGCGCGCCCTGTGGGCCTCGGGGAAGCCGTCCGTCCCGATCCGGACCGTGGCGTCGACGAAGACCAGGGTCCCGTCCTCGTCCACCGCCACGAGGTCGATTCCGCCGATGCCCTCGGGCCCCTGCCAGGCCTCGTCGACGATCTCGTAGCCCTTGCGCTCGAGGAAGGCCTTGACCGCGCCCATCGCCTTTTCCTTCATGTCGTTCATGTCTTGCTCCTTAGACTCTTAAGGCCCGCCCCCGTGGCGTGCCTTGCGCCGCGTGAGTCGCATGCAGCGCGGGCGTGCCGGCAAGGGAGGAAGCGAAGTCGGGCGTGGAAATTGAAATCTCCCGACGGCAGTTTTTCGCGTTGTTCGCGCGCGCAGCGCATGGGGCGAAGAACCCGGAAAAGTGTCGCGGCCCTTGCGGGCCGCCCGCCGGCGTGCGACCCTGCGCGTCCAAGGAGCGCCGGGGCGGGTTTCGGGTCGGAGGGGCGGAGGCGTGCGGCATGGAATCGGGCGTGGGCGCCGAGACCCTCCGGGCATGGGATGCGGCCCGTCGGCGGTCCTGGGCTCCCGCGGGGATTGGCGACGACGTCGCGGCGGGGACGGAGGCGGGATCCCGAGTCGTGGTGCCGCGGCATGAATCGGGACGGATGGCTTTCCCGCGCCGCTTGCGGCCGATGTGCGCACGGGACCGCGGGCGGCGAGATGGTTCTCCGCATGGAACGGCTACGGTGCTGCGCGACACGTCCGTTGGGAGAAGGAGGC
>OGDF01002817.1_pt1 | contig 22627 bp, 24 predicted proteins | sample 1570141 | NCBI WGS metagenome assembly OGDF01 (sample SAMEA4370581, study PRJEB24528) | human gut metagenome | reverse complement strand
ACAACATCGGATATTGTCACAGATGCACTCACTGCATTTGGACTGACAGCACAGGATAGCGGTCATTTTGCTGATGTGCTTGCGGCTGCAAGTTCTAACGCAAATACAAATGTATCTATGCTTGGTGAATCGTTCAAATACTGTGCTCCTATCGCAGGTGCATTGGGATTTTCATGTGAAGATACAGCTGAGGCACTTGGTCTTATGGCAAACGCAGGTATCAAGTCTACACAATCCGGTACTTCTATGCGTTCCATTATGACCGCACTTTCGGGAGAAGTCAAATTCTGCTCTGAATCCTTTGGAAAAATGGAAATTGCAACTACCAATTCAGACGGCTCTATGCGTAGTCTTTCTGATATTTTAGCGGATTGCAGAGTGGCGTTCGACCAGATGTCCGAATCCGAAAAAGCGAGTGCCGCAGAAACTCTTGTGGGCAAAAATGCCATGTCGGGATTTCTTGCTCTGATGAATGCTGCTCCTGCGGATATCGATAAATTGTCAGGTGCAATTGCAAACTGTGACGGAACATCTTTACAAATGGCGGAAACCATGCAGGACAATCTTGCAGGACAGCTTACCATTCTGAAGTCACAGCTTGAAGAACTGGCTATCTCTTTTGGAGAAATTCTGATGCCTGTTATTCGTGACATCATCACCAAAATACAGGGATTTGTGGACAAGCTAAATGCCCTTGACCCTGCAACCAAACAAACCATTCTCAAAATTGGATTGATGGCTGCGGCTTTAGGTCCGCTTTTGATTGTGGTGGGCAAAACAATTTCTTCTATCGGAAGTATGATGACATTCATTTCAAAAATTCCGACAATGATTGCAGGTGCTAAGACTGCATTTTCAACGCTTGGTGCGGCAATCGGCGGTATTTCTGCTCCTGTAGTGGCTGTCGTTGCGATTATTGCTGTACTTATTGCAGCATTTGTAAATCTATGGAATACCAATGAGGACTTCAAAAACAGTATTCTTTCCATCTGGGAACAGATAAAGTCTACCTTTGAACGTCTGACATCAGGCATTGTTGACCGAATCAACGCTCTCGGATTTGATTTTGAGAGTTTTGGTGAACTGCTGAAAGCGATGTGGAATGGATTATGCAGTGTGCTTGCTCCTGTGTTTGAGGGCGTATTTCAGCATATTTCGGATATTTTCACCTTTGTGACGGATACCATTCTGAGCGTGCTTGATGTATTTATCGGTTTGTTTTCGGGAAACTGGGAACAGTGCTGGAGAGGTATCAAGGGCATTTTTACAGGTATCTGGGATTTTGTAGTCAACCAGTTCAGCAATATAATGAACACGCTGAGAGGTGTAGCAGATGTATTTCTCGGTTGGTTCGGAACATCATGGAATGAAGTGTGGACATCAATTAAGGACTTCTTTGTTGGAATATGGGACAGCATCTGTTCCGCTTTTCAAGCTGTTGCTGACTTTTTCACAAACATCTGGAATGCAATCTCCACGTTCTTTACAACGATAGCGACTGCGATCTATACCACAGCAGTCACGATTTTCACTTCTGTATATGACTTCTTCGCAGAAATTCTGACCAGTATTCACGACTTTTTTGCCAACATTTTCAATGCAATATGGATGGTTATTTCAACTGTCTGCACCGCTATTTATGATACGATTTCAAGTATCTGGAATGCAATTTACAGCTTTATTTCTCCGCTTTTGGAAGCGTTCAAATATCTGTTTGAAACCATTTTTCAGGCAATCCATATCATTATCAGCAATGTAATGGATTGGATCTTGGAAAAGATACAGACTATATGGAATGCAATTATTGCATTTCTCACGCCTCTGCTTGATGGAATTAAAATGTTTTTTGAAACAATATGGAATGCTATTTATACAGCAATTTCAACGACATTAAGCACTATTTCAAGCGTTGTTACATCGGTCTGGAACGCAATTTCAAGTTTCATTTCAAGCATAATGAACACCATAAGCTCTGTCATTTCAAGTGTATGGAATGCGATCAGCGGTGCTGTTTCAAGCGTGGTAAATGCTATCCGAAGCACATTATCTTCCGTCTGGAACAGCATTTCTTCCACAATTTCATCGGTGATGAACACCATTCATTCTACGGTAACGAGTATCTGGAATAACGTGAAATCCTCTATTAGTTCTGTCATCAGCGGCATTTATTCCACAATTAAGGGTGGATTTGACAATGCGGTGAACTATGTCAAAGGGCTTGCATCGGATGCGTGGAACTGGGGACGAGATATTGTTTCCAACATCATTGACGGTCTGAGAAGTATGATCGGCAGTCTTGCTGACAGTGTATCAAACATCGCCGATACGATTCGCAGTTATCTGCACTTTTCTGTTCCTGATGTAGGTCCACTGACAGACTTTGAAAGCTGGATGCCTGACTTCATGAACGGCTTGGCGGACGGTATCAACAAAAGCAAAAAGGTCGTAGCAAAGGCAGTTTCAGGTGTTGCGGATACAATGAGAGTAACGCTCAATTCTGATCTCAACTACAACCTTGACGGTATGACAGGTGCGATTATGAACGGCAGTTCTGAAAGTTCTGTTGTCAATAATTACTATAATAATGACAACAGCCGCACAGTGAATCAGACCAACAATAGTCCGAAGTCACTGTCACGGCTGGAGATTTACAGGCAGACGCGGAATGCGGTGGATATTTAAAAGTTAGTGCAGAAATTGAAATCCCATAATAACAACACCAAGCACCACAAGAATAATACCTGTAGCACGATTTAATGTTTTTGGCTTTGCCTTATTTGCAAATACTGCCGCAATTCTTGCCCATATCAGCGTAAACACAATGCACAATACCCATGTCAGAATATTCGGTGTTCCACCAATTTTAAAATGCGATATAGCACCCGTCAATGCGGTAAAAGTCATAATAAATACACTTGTGCCTACAGCAGTTTTTAATTCATATCCCATAACGCTGGTCAGAATCAGAAGCATCATCATTCCGCCACCTGCACCAACAAATCCGCAAATAAAGCCAATAATAATTCCACAGATAATGGACTGTATAGCACGTTTTTTCGCTGATGTTTCCGCCATAGATTCTTTAGTGTTCATAACAGGACGAACAATAAATTTTATTCCAAGCAGAAACGTCATAAATACCGAGAAACCGCCCATTGTTGCGGATGGCAGAAGACTTGCCACATAGCTTCCGACAACTGTAAAAACAAGCACACTTGCCATCATAATTAATCCGTTTTTAATGTCCAGATTCTTATTTTTATGATAAGTATAAGCGGAAACTGCACTTGCCAACACATCAGAAGAAAGTGCAATGCCGACTGCCATATAAGGGTCAATGCCTAAAAAAGTAATCAACATCGGACTGATAACGGCGGCAGCACTCATTCCTGCAAATCCTGTTCCAAGTCCTGCACCCATACCTGCAAAAAATGTAACCAGAATAGTCATTATTGTTTCCATTATTCTTTTTCCTCCAAAATTTCATCTGAGTTTTTACTGATAACCTGCATAACTTCTTCAAAAGCTTTCCTCATATTATCATCAATATGGACAAACAGCTTTTCAAAAAACATTTTTTGCAATTGCTGACCTCGTTCTATGATTGGTTTGGCTTTCTTCGTACACTGTAATTCTGTTTTACGCCTGTCACCTTCTACAGCCTGTCTTGTCAAATAGCCTTCCTGAACCAGACGTTCAACATTTACCGATACCAGATTTGCTTTGATATGGCGTATCTCTACAATATCTCTTGCATTTTTGTATTTCGGATTATTTCCAAGAAACATCAGAATATCAAATGCAGTTTGCGACAAACCCAGTTCTTTACAAAGGGGCTTACACACTTTACTGTATGCAAGTGAAATTTTTCTGGGAATTTCAATACTGAAGTTCATATTTCCTCCTTAAATTCTTTTTTGAATAGTTCAATTTTGAAGTATTATATCATATTATTATCTTTTTGTCAATGAAAAGCAGGTGAAACTTTGTTCTACACTTTAATTCTTGAAAACGAAACAGGTCAGAAAATTGATCTATCCAAAACAGCAAGCCGATATATGTTCTCCAAAATCAAAGGGCTTGATCCTCCGACAGGAACAGTCAGCACATCAAATTATGCAGGAATGAATGGCTCATATCTGAACAACGCCTTCATTGAAAAGCGAAACGTGGTCATTCCCTTTGAAATGCGTGGATTTGATGTGGAACTTCGCAGACATGAACTATATCGTGTGGTCAAGCCGTCCCGTTACATCAAGATATACTACTCCACAAAAAATATCTCCGTTTACGCCGAGGGTATCGTGGAAACCTGTGAAATGGAGAACTTTGAAAAGCTGACTAATGGGCAGATCTCCATTCTCTGCCCCGATATTTACTGGTATTCCACCGAAACGCAGACAGCGGAATATTCTCGTGTCAGAGGTGCATTTCATTTTGTCTGCCCTGACAATGATGACCCTTTTCCCATCGGTGTCTATAACACGCAGGATATGATGACTATCAACAACAGCGGTGATGAGGTTGGTTTTACTCTTGAAATCAGCGGCGGACCTGCGAAAAATCCGACCATTTACAACGCTCTGACGGACGAATATATGCAGATTTCAGGCGATATTCAAAAAGGCGATGTGATTACCATAACTACCAAAACAGGCAATAAAACCGTTCTTCTGGAGCGTGAGGGCGTTGTGACAAACATCATCAACCGGCTTGTATCCGGTTCAACATGGCTGAATCTGAAAGCAGGCGAAAATAAATTCTACGTCCGTGCATCAGATGGGCTGAACAACATCAAAGTTCGCCTGATACACCGAAATGCGTACTTAGGAGTGTGAGAAATGCAGATTGAAATTTACAATATGATTCCTGTTGGCGAAAATATCTCCATATCACTTGAGGCTGTCTGCGACAGTTTTTCTTCGCTTTTGTGGGATATTGAATACTACAAATGTGGAGAATTTGAGGTGTATATTGCCGCAAGTCCCCGAAATATCGAGATTTTTCAGACAGGCAGAATTGTCGGGCGTGATGACGATAAGGAGCATTTCGGACTGATTGAATCCGTGGAACTGGAAACCGATGCAGAGGACGGCGACTATCTCATCGTCAAGGGCAGATTTTTAATGTGCCTGCTTGAAAGAAGAATTATCTATCCAACACTAAATTTTACAACAATGACAACATACGGAATAATCATTCAGAAAGCTGTAGGAAGCAACGCTTTAGCAAGCGGAAACAGGCTGATTCCGGGCTTGAAGCTGGGAGAAATTCAAGGTGCTTGCTGGTCGCAGACCACAAAATTACAGGTCAGCTATGAAAATCTGATGGAATGGATATACACCATTTGTGAGAAGATCGGCGGAACAGCAAACATTCGTCTAAGTAAGATTGCAGAGGAACAGTACGAAATGATTTTTGACCTGTTGCAAGGTGCTGACAGAAGTATGATGCAGGAGGAAAATCCGCATATTGTGTTCTCTGACAGCTACAACAATCTGCTGTCTTTCACCTACTTTACAGACACTTCTGTCAAGAGGAATTTTGCCTATGTTCTTGGAAAAGGTGAGGGCGAACAGCGTAAGCGGACAACTTATTTTGAGGATTCTGAACCTGCCTTACTTGACAGATATGAGGTGTATGTTGATGCAAAAGACATCTCAGACGAAGAGCAGAAAAACGGCGAAACAAAGCCGATTCCTGATGCTGAATACATCGAACTTCTGAAAGAAAAAGGCAATCAGAATATTATTCCCACAAAAACAAAATCCGAGTCTCAGATTGCAGTGCAGTCCACGCAGTTTCAATACGGTGTGGACTATTTTGTTGGCGATTTCGTCACTGTAGAGCATCAGAGATTCGGCATCAGACAAAATAAAATACAGCTTGTCGGAATGATTGAGAGTTTCGATCGCAACGGCAGAAATTTAACACCAACATTTAAGGAGGCTTAACATGGCATTTTCATTCGGATTTTTCAATTCTAAAAATCTTGACAGAACCTATACTGCGGAGAACTTTAACGACTATCTCGGCAGTATTATCTGTGATGGAATTCAGGACAACTTCGGACAGTGTTTCAAACTGTCTGCAAACAAGTTGAAACTGACGATCGGCAGCGGAAAGGCTTGGATTCAGGGACATTATTTCATTTCGGATACGGCATACACCTATGATTTATCCCACTATGTGGACGAATCTCTGCCAAGATATATGGCGGTTGGTATCTGTTGCAACACTTCTGAAAACGTCCGCAATGTCAGCTTTGAAATTCTCGCCGGAACACCTGCCACCAATCCCACAATACCGAGATTTCAGAACACAGATTACAAGAAATATCTGACACTGTGTATCATCAAACTTGATACAGGCACATCAGAACTCAGCATTACAGACTACAGGGAGAACAATAATTTCTGCGGATATGTCCGCTGTATTCTTGGCAAATGCAAGGTCACAGATATGCTTTCACAGCTTTCTGAAATTCAGACGCAGATAAAAGATTACAACATCACAGTCGGTCAGCTGACAACAAAAATAAACGAGTTAACGCTGAAAATTGATGAGATGACGGGCGATGTGGTTTCTATTGGCAAGTGCGGTCAGAACGTGGATTTTGTGCTTTATTCAGACGGCAGACTGCTCCTCAAAGGCACAGGGGCAACCTATGACTACAATTCTGACAGTAATCCTTCCCCATTTTTGGATAATAACAATATCAAGACAGTCATTGTTTCAGAGGGTGTGACAGGCATTGGAGAACGACTTTTTCAGTATTGCGACAATCTGAAAACAGTATCACTTCCGACAACGCTTACAGCAATCAAAAAGGCTGCATTTCTGCCGCATATTGACGGTTACATTTGTCATCAGAGCCTAAACGGCTTGACAGAACTCCGGATTCCGGAACGTGTTGCGGAACTGGGTGTGAATGCATTTGCAGGAACAGCGATAAAGTCTGTAACCGTTCCGTCCTCTGTGGTAACTGTCGGGGCGATGGTATTCACCGAATGTCAGAACCTTGAAACAGTGCGATACAGTGGTAAAATTATCAGCGACAGAATGTTTGCACGCTGTATCAGGCTGAAAAATCTCACACTGACGAAAAGCGTCAGGGAGATTGTCGGCGGTTGTTTCAACTACTGTGAAAATCTTACACAGATCACCTATGAAGGCAGTCTGGCGGATTGGAACGCTGTGAAAAAGAACAATAACTGGGATGGGCATTCCAACAGTACCACTGAAACACCGCTGACGAAGATCCAGTGCCTTGATGGATATATGGAATATGTTGCAGGTACAAAAACGTGGAAGGAAGTGAAGTCATGATAAAATTTCTTGTGAAAGGACAGAACATTGAAACCTTGGAACATGAAGTCATTGCAGCAGACCAGATTGCTTTTGTAAAGATACATTTTGTGTTCGATAATAACTGGAAACCGATGCATAAGGTGGTGCAGTTCACACAGGACGAAATAACCTATAACAGGGTTCTCGGAACAGAAAATACAAGCTGTTTTCTGCCAGCCGAACTAACCGCAGGGACTGTGAAAATGTCATTGTTTGGTTATGATGCAGAAGCAACTGAAACAGTCAGAGCAACAACGATTGTAAAAACCTTGCACATCAGACAATCGGGATTTGAGGGCGAAAACAGTAATGTTCCGCCTACTCCTGATTTGTATCAGCAGCTTTTGCATAAGATTTCTGAAAAAGGCAAAGACGGCAAGTCAGCCTATGAAATTGCTGTATAATATGGCTTTGTTGGCACAGAGACTGAATGGCTTGAAAGCCTGAAAGGTGTTGATGGTAAGGATGGAGTAAACGGTAAAGATGGATGTGACGGTAGAAATGGCGTTGATGGTTTACCTGGTAAGGATGGCAAAAATGGTGCAGACGGACTTTCGGGGCGTGACGGAATTGACGGAATCGATGGAAAATCAGCATATATTATTGCCGTAGAACATGGATTTTCAGGAACAGAAACAGAATGGCTTCAAAGTCTCAAAGGTGCTGACGGCAAAGACGGAATCACTCCCGATATGTCAAATTATGCAACAAAAGCTGATATTGCAGAATTACAGGAGCAAATCAGGCAAATATCCGGTATCAGCTATATCTCTGTATTTGAAAGCAGTTCTGATGCCTTGCAGAAATATGGCGACAGCGTTTACACTTATTACAATGACGGTTATCGTTCTCTTGCAGGATTTGCAGAGAGTTATCCGCATTTCTGCTGTGCAGAAAATAACTATGCTCTGTATTTCAATCAGAACGATTTCAGCTGGGCAGGAACTGTGTTTGTGATGTTTTTGACACCAATCTCAATAACAGGTTCTATGCATTTGCTTCTGGATTATCTGGTCGGTGCATCGCAGGACGCTGAATTTTATCTTATTCCGAATACAGATAAAATGGGTTCTGAACTTGCTCAGTATATTTACGAGGAAATCAAAGCCGAAAATACTTTGAAATTATCATTTAAATGGCTCTACTCCGATACTTTCATTTCTGTGATACAGTCACTTGAAAACATATCGGATGGAGAATATTATCTTGCTTTCAAAGGCACATCGGACAATTCACATCCGATGGTAAAGTCTATTAAATTTATGAAGGAGTGATTTTATGAAAGATACCATTTGCCTGATTGCAGGCATTGTCGGCGGATTTATCGCAACGCTGCTCGGTGGCTGGGATTCTGCTCTTGCGACACTTGTTGTTTTTATGGGCATTGATTTTGTAACGGGCATCGTGACTGCTGCAATGGGCAAATCCAAACACAGCGAAAGCGGTACACTCAACAGCACGGCAGGCTGGGTTGGTCTTGCAAAGAAATTCTGTATTCTGCTTATGGTGGTCGTGGGCGTGAGAATCGATATTCTCATCGGCACAAATTACATCAGAGATGCAGTCTGTATCAGTTTTTGTCTGAATGAACTGCTCTCTATTATCGAAAACACAACCCTTATGGGAATTCCTTTCCCGCCTGCATTCAAAAAAGCAATTGATGTTCTACAAACGAAAGTAGGCAGAACCGAAGATGAAAAGGAGGACGAATAAATGGCTATTTTAAGACCTGATACATCAACTACTCTGAACGGAGTGAAAATCAACGAGTATTTACTCACAAAACATAACCCCAACAGAATCGATATGCCATCTGTTTCCATGGAGGGCAAAGTTATCGGTGTTACTGTTCACAACACCGACTGGATTTCTGTTGCAAGCGGAACAACACCTGCGGAGCAGTATACAAGAGCAACCGTTAATGGCAATATGAAAGATGTCAGGGTGCATTATTACGTTGACAATACTTGTACATGGCAGAATCTGCCTCTATCCTTAAGTGGCTGGCACGCCGCTGATGGTAGTGGCAATGGCAATCGTAGAACAATTGCGATCGAGTGCATTATGGGTTCTTCTTACAATGATAAGGATAAGAAGTCTGAAGATAACTGTGCAAGACTTGCAGCAGCACTTTTGAAGAAGTATGGTCTTGACATCAATCACCTTTACACACATACGTATTGGCTGAATGTCCGTGACGGAAAGTCCGGCAGCGTGGACTACCTTAATACTGCAAGAAATCCTTACAAGATGTGTCCTGCATACATTCTGCCTCATTGGGCAGCTTTCAAAGCGAAGGTGCAGTATTATCTCAATTCAGGTTCTATCCCGACACCCCCTGCACCTGCAACAAAACAGCTTTATCGAGTAAGAAAGTCATGGACTGATGCTAAATCTCAGATTGGTGCTTTTTCGTCTCTTGAAAATGCAAAGAAATCCTGCAAGACTGGATATGCTGTCTTTGACAGCAACGGCAAGCAGGTATATCCTGCAAAGAAGTCAGTTGATGAGGTCGCCCGTGAAGTCATTCAGGGTAGATGGGGCAACGGTGCGGAACGTAAGAAACGTCTCACCGCTGCAGGTTATAACTATAACGAAGTGCAGAAAAAAGTAAATCAGATGATCTGATAATATCCCCTACGAAGTATGTTTTTTCATATTTCGTGGGGGATTTTTTTAGTATTTGGATATTTTTTGGTACTCAAAATCAAATTTGCTGTCCTATGTATAGTGAAGGCATTAATTTAACAGGAGGACTACTATGGAACAGCAAAAAGTAATTGATGAAATTCAGTATTATCAGGCACAGAAACTGACCGATATGCTCTATGAAAATCACCTTATTTCCTTTGACGAATATGACAAATTAACGGAACTGAATAGGCAGACTTTCTCTCCCCTTTTTGTCGACTTATTCCCTAAAACGCTTGATAAATCTCTCAAAAAGAGTTAATATGTCATACTGAAATGAGGTGATAAACTTGAAAATACGAAAAATTGACGCACAACCACAAGAAAGAAAAAAACTGCGTGTTGCTGCTTATTGCAGAGTTTCAACGGATTCTGATGACCAGAAAGAGAGCCTTGACACTCAGAAAAAACATTATGAATCTTGGATTAAAATGCACAGTAATTGGGAATTTGCAGGTGTTTTCTATGATTTTGGAATCAGCGGAACAAAAGCTGACGCAAGAGATGGTTTGCAGGCTTTGCTTTATGAATGCCGAATCGGCAGAATTGACTATATTCTTACAAAATCCATCAGCCGTTTTTCTCGAAATACTACTGACTGCCTTTCTCTTGTAAGAGAACTGCTTGACATGAATATTTCGATATATTTTGAGAAAGAAAATATCGATACAAGTTCAATGGAAAGTGAACTTGTTCTCTCCATTCTCAGCAGTATGGCTCAGGACGAATCAAAGTCTATTTCTGAAAACAATAAATGGGCTGTTAAAAAAAGATTTGAAAAAGGCACATATAAATTCAGCTGTTTACCGTATGGCTATATGCATGATAATGAGGGTGACATGATAATCAATCCACACGAAGCTGATACAGTACGCTTTATTTTTCAATCTGTGCTGAACGGTATCGGAACAGAAAAAATTGCAGATATCCTTGAAACAAGAAAAATCCCAACTCGCAAGGGCGGAAAATGGACAAGTTCAAGCATTAGAACCATTCTTTCCAATGAAAAATATTATGGTGCAGCTACATTTCAGAAAACATATACGGATGACAATTATCATCGCAGCAGAAATTGTGGAAAAGTTGACAGTTTCTTTGACCCTGAACATCATGAACCAATCATAAGCAAAAGTACCTTTGACAGAGCAAGGGAAATTATCAAGCAACGAGCTTCTGAAAAAAATCTGATTCAAGGTAACGGCAAGTATCAGCAACGATATGCTTTTTCAGGAAAGATATTCTGTGGTGAATGCGGTGACAAGTTCAAAAGAAAAATACATGATTCAGGAAAAGAAATCGCCTGGTCCTGCAGTACACATATCAGAAACATTGAAAAATGTTCAATGAAATACGTAATAGATGACAGGCTTAAAGCTGCATTTGTAAATATGATGAACAAGCTGATTTATTCAAGAAAAAGGCTTCTTCTCCCCTTACATGAATCCATTAATACGCAGAAATCTGATAAAAATGTCAACAGAATACATTTTCTGCAAGCTGAATTACAGAAAATATCCGATAAAAAAGAAACCCTCAGAAAGCTGAGAGCAACAGATATTATCGATAGTATTGTTTTCAATCAAGAAATGAACAGACTTGAAAATTTATCTGAAGAATACAGAAACGAGATGGGAGGACTATATAATGAAAACAGTGATTATACAGAACTGAAAAATCTGATACAATTTACAGATCGTGAGATGTTAACAGAATTCAACGATGAAATATTTGAAAAATTTGTTAGCAAAATTGTCGTCATAAACCGCAATACCGCTGAATTTCATTTGAAATGCGGGCTTAAATTAAAGGAGAATCTATGATATACGGATATGAAATGATAAACGGAAATGTTGTTGTTAATCAGCACGAAGCAGAAATCATAAGACAGATTTTCAAAAATTATATTTCAGGTATGAGTTATGATATGTCAGCAAAGATGGCAGGTGCTTCATTCAAGCACAGTTCAGTGAAAAGAATGCTGATGAAAAAATGCTATGCAGGCGATTCTTTTTACCCTGCAATTATTGATAGAGAAACTTTTCTTGCGGCATATGACCGCATTAAGGCAACTACACGTTCTCGAAATTCAAGGCGAGAGTCCCCTATCATCTACACAGAATTCGTAATGAATACTCCTGAACAATCTTTTGAAAATCCGTTTGAACAGGCTGAGTATATTTACAGCCTTATAGGAGTGAAATAATGGGAAATGTAATGAAAATACCTGCCAGACCGCAAGTCGGCAGCCGTACAGCAAAAAAAGAAATCAAAAAGCTGAGAGTAGCAGCTTACTGCCGTGTTTCAACTGATACTGAAGAACAGGCAACAAGTTATGATGCACAGATTCAGCACTACCGTGAATACATAATAAGCAAACCGGAATGGGAACTTGTTGACATCTATGCCGATGAGGGTATCAGTGCAACGAATACAAAAAAACGTGAAGAATTCAACAGAATGATTGAAGACTGCAAACTTGGGCGTATAGACCTTGTTATTACAAAATCAATCAGTCGTTTTGCAAGAAATACTGTTGACTGTCTGAATTATATCCGTGAATTAAAAGAAATGAATATTCCCGTATTTTTTGAAAAAGAGAGTATCAACACAATGGACGCTAAGGGTGAGGTACTTCTTACTATTATGGCTTCCCTTGCACAACAGGAATCAGAATCACTTTCCAAAAACGTAAAACTTGGAATGCAGTATCGTTTTCAGCAAGGAAAAATTATGGTTAATACATCATGTTTTCTTGGTTATGATAAAGATGAAAACGGTAATCTGGTAATCAATCCAAAACAGGCAGAAATCGTAAAACGAATATACAGAGAATACCTTGAAGGTAAAAGCATACTTGCTATATGCCGTGGATTAGAACGTGACAAAATTCGTACTGCAAGAGGTAATCCGAGATGGCATGACAGTTCCGTTCGCAAAATTCTTGAAAATGAAAAGTATATGGGTGATGCACTTTTGCAGAAAACCTACACAGTGGATTTCTTGCAAAAGAAACGAGTAAAAAACAACGGAATTGTACCCCAATACTATGTAGAAGACAGTCACCCTGCTATAATCAGTAAAGAAATATTTATGCAGCTCGTCTATAAATCCGATCTCATATATCTGAAATCTCAGAAGCTGTTTCCCATAGTTTACAGTTCCTTTTTTTTCGTATACACCAACGATCACTTGCTCTATCAGTTTGCTGCATATTTCCTCTGTGATCTCAGAAAAATCTGTATTTTGAATAAAAGTCAGTATCTCAACAATCCCTGATGCGTTTTTCTTTCCGATCGCTAATTTTTCAGCAAGCATATTGACCAGACTTTGCAGATTGCTTTTCTCATTGCCATATTGCCTGCTTAGTAACAGGAAATCATCCTGTGTGATCTCACCTCTGATCTTCGATTCAAAAAGTTCCTGCATATAGGAGTTGATCTCAGCAATTCTTTGATTGGAAACATCAATTTCTTTCTGTATCTCTGAAATCTGATACACCCCAAGTTTTTCTTCTATTTCTTTTGGCTTAGAAATGAGTGCTTGCTGCAGAGCGGCGATCTGATCTCTGAACATATTGCGAAGTGTCATTTCCCGAACCGAATGTGATTTGCAAGTCTGAAAGGATATTTTTTTCTGACAGTTATATGCGATCCCATCATATCCTTTTGCTACCTGAATCGCCATTCTTCCACCGCATTCAGAGCATCTGCATTTTCTGGCGAAAAAAGTGTTGTACTCATATTTTCGCTTGTCAAATCCCTTTTTCGGTCTTGACAGACGAATCTGTGCTTTTTCAAACATTTCTCTCGGTACGATCGCATCATGCGTATCATGAAATACAAGCCATTGGTCTTTTGGAATTCTCTCTATCTGTCTTGTTTTGAAAGAAACCGTTCGTGACTTGAAATTGACAGTATCACCGGCATATTCTGCCATGCCAAGCATTCTTGTTATCGTTGAAGTTGACCATGCATAAATTCTTGTCGGATCACACCGCTTTGAACCGGCATATGCCGATGTAGTAAGAACTTTATGCTTTCTCAAATAGTTTGCAATCTGATATTCCGTCATCTCCTCATTGACAAATTTATCAAATATCATGTAGACAATGCCTGCAACTTTTTCGTCAATGATCCACTCATCTTTTGTGTCAGGTGCGATTTTGTAACCATATACAGGACGTGTTTTGACAACACCGCCGTTCATCCCCTTATTTCGTTTGTAGGCTGTGACTTTTTTGGAAATATCGGCAGCATACATTTCAGCGAAAATACTCTCAAAAGCAAACAAATCGTTGTTTTCTTTTGTAGAATCGTAGTGATCTGTTACGCCGATTACTTTTACATCATACATCAGCTTAATGTCTCTATGTTCAGTCAGTTTTTGAATAGCTTTATTTTCATCCTCAGATTTCTGATAATCAACTATAGAAAAATTATTATACATCATCTTTTGCATCCTCCTTAGTGAACACCTTAATATGTAAATTCGTAGTTAAAAATTTATCTCTTTTTTCTAATCTTTACTGTATAAATAATTGTGATAGTTAATGCACACAAAATTAGAATATGTAAAGCAGTATGATATACATCTGGAACATATCTACCTTCAATTTGTAACCATTGAATCGTTCCTGAAAAATACTCGATTTTTTCCTCCAATGTTCCCATAAATCCACAATTAAAAATACTGTACCATTCGTGGCACATAAACTGTATCACAAACCACATTGACATCCATCCAATAACAATCCATTTTCCAATCTTTTCTTTTGTAAAAAATAATATCATTGCAGCTAAATAAATCAGAAAAAATATGCCATCCTCTTTATATGACCTCGTAACTAAACATTTGTCTCCAAAATATAAACCTATCATATCAAGAAAAAACCATAATAGTAAAACTATTTGTGCAATCATACAATATATTTTTTTCATCTACACACCTCTGTCAATTACCGATTTGTCAATCTGTTTTATTATCCTATTCCGTCTTATAATTCTTCTCAATATATTCTTCCACAGCTTTGATAAACATCTGATTCATACTCATGCCCATTTCAGAAGCAATAAATTTCAGTTTTTCACGCTGTCCCTTTGGAACACGAATCTTGATGTCATCAAGGTGTGTTTTCACATACTTTGCCGTAATCGCTTTTCGTTTTTCATTATAGTACATAGAAATCAATCCTTTCGTATTGTACCCATTACTATAATTATACTCTCTCAGAGGTTTTTTGTCAATTCATCTTATAAAAATTGTCCGGATTTTTTCAGATAACTTTGTGCGCATTGCGGCTTGTAAAAACAAGTGTAATGATATATAATAGTATTGTACCCAATACTAAAACATGAAAGGAGATTTTCGAAATGATTCAAAAAATAATCCCCATTGTAGCAAGTATTACGTTGATAGGCGCATCAAGTCTGACCGCTTATGCTGATGATATGCTTGATAAAGACTATATCGTCAGAGAGATTTGGTCTGATTGGTGGCACGGCAAGGGAGATGATGGGCTTATCTTTCCTGAAGCAAGCTATAAGCACCATATTCTGACCGATTGGGTCAATGACAACTATGGCGATGATAATTATGATTGGAGCAAAATCGGTCAGCTGAACTACAATTTCAAAGACTACTACGATGAACTCACGGATAATTGGAACTTCAATGACGATCGTGACGGAAATTGGACGATTATCACCGATGAAACCACATATCATTTCAATTTGCAGAACGGCAAGTGGCTGATGAGTGATGATAACGGCAATGTGATCGACAGCTTCATGCCGTTCAGTACTTTGACAGAGGATATAGCGGAGGAAAACCAGAATTCAGTTATCGCTGACGATGGAAACGGAACTGCTCATCGTGTCGGAGAAAATTTGAAAATTGAAGAAGATACCACGGTTAATATATCAGAAGGAGCAGCAGAATCAACAAGCGAGAAAAAGTCCTCAAATGGTTTGATTTATGGAATTAGCGGAATTATCCTCGCAGGAATCGCTGTTCTTGCAGGATTTTTGATAAGAAAGAAAAGAGGTTAAGATTATGATTTATAAGCATGATTATCAGAGAATGGCACTTGACACCGACAGAATGATGATTACGCAGTGTGGCAATGACTATCACGATTACAGTAACAACAAACTTGCGTGTATCTATATCAAGTGGGCAGAGGAACATTGTCCTGAACGTTTGCAGGCAGAAACAGATAAGGGCAGAATCTATGTTCATATTGACGAGCGTATCACTGAATGTGAGAAAGAAAAGTGGAAAATCTGGAATAAAATGCGTGATACCGATTCTGAATATGCACTTGCGATGAAAAATGCTGACACGGCTAAGGTTTGGCAGCTTGAGAATCTCTTTGAGTTACAGGCTGAGGAGATTGCGATTCAGATGTGCTTGCTTATATAGCAACAGCAGTGACTAAATAATTACATTATTAGTCACTGCTGTTTTTGTTATTAACTATTCAATTTGAATGATGTAGAAAATTTATTTCACTTTTTATACGTTTTCTTCGAAAAATTACGCCCCTGAACATACGGAATCCCCAGCCTATGGGAAGCAGAAATTTATGCTGATAAAAGAACGGAAAATATTGTTTGTAAAATTCCATTGGAGGAAAAATTCTATGCAAAATATATCCGAATTCGGATGTGCTTCCGGTTTGTTCAGTAAATGTTCTGAACCGATTGTCTACAACATTTTTCATTGTACCATAAGTGCCTGAAAATAAATAAAATTCTAGCATTTGCTTTTCTTCGAAAGATAATTTTTCAAAATCTGGATTTATAAAAATCTTCATGCTGAGTTTACGGGATTTCTGTTCAAAATCAGTGATCCCAAGTATATTTGTTTGCTCTGTGATATAGTCCCAGTTTAGATGTTTCCCTTTTTCTTTTACAAATACAAAGCTATCCAGAAGCGACCGTAAACCTGTTCCACCAACACTATAATGTTTATAGGAATGAGCTGTCATATAAATATAAAAATCCTCGTCTGAAAATAGACGTTTGTAACTTTTTTCATTTGCTTTCAGAAGTTTTTCTTCTATGTGTTTGTAATAGTGATAAAAAACCTCATTACTTTCTACAAACAAATTCAGGTGCATCTCAAAATTATAAACAGGTTCTTTTACCCATTCATCGCAATGTGCATTAATACCACTTTTCAAGTGATATCCTTTGTTCTTCATAAACCGCACAACATCTTTCCGATATGTTTCATCGAAAAGGATGTCATTATCAGACATCTGTCGCATTCCGATTTTGGGATAGAGTTCTTTTAAAATCACACCTTTTAACGGCATATACCAGATTTTATTCTGTTCCAAAAATTCAAAAATCTTTTCTCGTTCTGTATCAAGCAATATATTTTTACGAATTGCTTTTGACTTTGCTTCAATGAATTTTTTGTTTGCAATCCCTACTGATTCCAATGACATACATACAATAGCTGTAAAACTGTGAAATTGACATATCTGAAATAATTTCTCCAAATTCATATGAGCAATGCGTCCTGTATCAGGCACGATTCCATTTACAGCACACGCTGACAAATATAACATATCATACGCCGTTTCTTTCATTTTTTCACCCCAGTTTCTATGCCGTTTTCAGTTATTGTGATAATTTTGTCGCATATTTTGAGTGCTGCCGGACGGTGCGTTACAATAAGTACTGTTTTATCTGTCATATTCCGCAGATTTTCCAATAATTTTTTCTCGGTTTGTTCGTCCAAAGCACTTGTTGACTCATCAAGAAGCAGTATCGGATTATCGGAGAAAATTGCCCTTGCAACTGCAATTCTCTGCATCTGACCATCTGAAAGACCTGCACCATGTTCGCCTAAAATCGTATCAATACCACCATCAAGCTTATGTACAAATTCATCTGCACAGGAAATTTTCAAGGCTCTTTCTATGGCAATTTCATTTTTCATTTTTGATTTATCGCCAAATGTAATTATTTCTCTGACTGTACCGCTCATTAATTGATTTCCTTGCGGAACATAAGCAAAAAGTTTGCGATGACGGCTTGCTAAAGTTTCGGTTTCTGCATTATTTTTTAATAATAAAATTTTTCCACTGTCCAATTTATACAAACACATTAAAAGTTTGAAAAGTGTAGACTTGCCACATCCTGAATATCCTGTCAAGGCAATAAATTCGCCCTTTTTAATTTGCAGATCCAAATTTTTCAGCACAAAAATATCATTTGACTTTTTGTATGTGAAATCTGCATTTTGAAATACTATTTCTACAAGTTCGTTATGATAGAGTTTATGTATTTCTGAATTTTCCAATATGTCGGAACTATCATCTTCAAAATTTTCAATATTCATAAGTCGTTCTGCACTTGCTGTCATGGCATAAAATTTTGGAACATAACCCGTAATATTTGCAAATGGTGACTGAATCTGTGAAATAAGTTGCAACATTGCCATAAGTGTGCCATATGAAAGTGTTTTGTTCAGAATACCAAGTCCGCCATATCCAAGTCCTAAAAGATACATTCCGTTCATTGCAGCTGAAAATCCTATATTACACCAATTTGAAAAATGATTCTTTTGCATACGAGCTGACTGATGAGCATTCATTTTTTCCTGTACTTCATTTTCTATTTGATTTTCAACTGAAAATGAATGTACGATCAAAAGATTTTCAAGATGTTCCTGTAGAAAAATTCGCAGTTTCCCATCCTTTTCCTGAACAGTTTTGTGTAATCTTTTCAGAACTTTCCGAAAGGCATAGGTCAAGTAGATCATTACAATTCCACCTGGAAAAAGAACAATTGCAAACCTTGGTTCTAATGTTAGTATCATGATCAATGCACCGAACATTTTCACCAACATTCCCACGATATTCGGCAGAATTTCTACTATTCCGTTTGCACATACAACAGTGTCAGAAGTAAGACGGTTCAGCCATTCTCCGGAATGTACAGCAGTCACGGAAGCATAATCTTTTCGGAGAATCTTTTCAAATAATCTGTATTTCAATGCATTTTCGATTGATGAACGGGATTTTTCTTCAAACCAGCGGACGATAGCACGGAGCAAAATTTGCACCAATATCAATAATACAAGTAATGAAAAAAATAAAAAAAATTCCGATTTACTCCGAGATGCTGCACTGTCAACAATATTACGTAAAATAAAGGCAAAAATCACACTGCTGATTCCTAAAACTGTCTGGATTACGGTCAGCAAAATAATATTGAGTTTCTGTTTTCCCATGACATTTAAGAGCCATTTTATTGATGATGATTTTTTCATTTGATCCGCCTTTTCAAGTAGTTTTTCACTTTTAGAATCAATGCACGAACATGAAAAAAATCGCACCACAAATGCACATACAGACGATATTTTTTGTCATTTACGGAAATTGTCTTTCCATCTCGTATAACACCTGTCAGGACACCGATAATATGACGATTTGTAATTCCATACTCTTTCTGCCATCGATTGTCACCACACATGACGTAATCATCTTTACGAACTTTTATAATACGGTGCAGAACGTACTGTCCCGAATCTCTCTTGTACAGTGGGACATCATATTTTTTCAATCTGCCACTGACTTTTTCAATGATAAGCAAGTCTCGATTCTGTCGAATCAATGGCATCATACTGTCACCAACATTTGTATAAATGAGTTTTCCAGTATGTGAAATTTCTTCTTCAAAAGTCGACTTATGCATCAATTGCACCAATACTGCGGAGTGTGTCCAGAATTTTCTTCACGTCCATAGCAATAATTTCTTTTGGAGCATCATACTTTTCAGACATTTTTTCTATGATTTCTGTTTCACTCGTTTCTGATTTCAGACAGTCTACAATAAAAGCTGCTGTCCTGTTGCTTCGAACAAGTCCGCTGAATTTAACATTTCCGGCGGATACCATAATCTGTTCACCATCGGTTTCATGTGTAATAAAGCCATCTTTCAGTTTCATAAAAATTTATCCTTTCATTGCATGATATGCGGTTTCTGCCGCTTCGATTTTCATATTACAGCCTAATTTATACATATTCGTACTATTCAAAATTCTGTCGAGTATCTCCAATGTTTTTTGCATTTTCAAAGAATCACATGGGCGGTATGTCTGCTGTAAAAGCATCGGATACGCAGTGGATTTAGAGATTGGTTCAATATGATTTTCACTTGCTCTTGTCAGAATACAGATTGCTTTTAGCGGAACAGCAATATTACTGCTCAGATGATGCTTGCCGTCCCATGGAGTGCCATAAGCAATTACGCCGTTCTTCGTAATTTGCAGAAGCGGTTTATCATCATTGACCATAACAGCACGCTCGCCTAAATATTCTCTCCACAGGCGAGCGTGCGTGGATTTTCCCGTACCGCTTTTTGCAGTGAACAGATAGCCTGTCTCATCCACTGCAACAACTGAACCATGGAATAAAAGTGTATCATAAGATAACATTTGATAGGCAATCTTTCGATAAACTGCAAGGGTTTCCAAGTATTCATCCGTGAAATGACGGACAGGAATGCCTTCTTTTCTATTCTCTGAGGCAGATTTTTCACGCTCATAGTCAATATCCGGCTGTGAAGTTTCTACTTTAAAATCGGGAATCTGTCCGCAGATGTAATCCTTGCACAGTGTATGAACTTCTTTGTGAATCGAATCAATCTCAACTATTTTTCCGCCAATTTTGTATACATTCTTCATAAGTTACCTCACAGGGACAAATGGCAGTTCAATCACATCATCACAAACAGAAGTTGAAACAGATTCTGTACTGTTTGCAGCTGTTGTGGTTACTTTTTTCTTCGTTTTTTCTGTCGTGGCTGAAGTAACTTTCACTTCTGATTTTTGAGTTTCTTCATTTATGATCGGCAATTCTTCCTGCACTGTATCATCTGAAAAATTGTTTGCAGGATTTTGTTTTTTCGTTGATTTTATAATGGTAGTTTCTTTTTTTCTATCAGAATGGGTTGCTCTTGTCGTTGTGATTTCAGAAGTTGTAATTCCAGAAGCAGTTTCGTATGTAACAGTTGTAACAGTATCCTCTGTAATTTCTGAATAAGATTCTGTTGCAACAGTCGTGATAGTTGCTGATGTTTCAGTAGAGTTGTCTTTTTCTTTATCATTATTATTGCCGCACCCTGCAAGTAACAATGCAGATGCAACACAAGCAAAAATTATTTTTTTCATAAATCTTCCTTATTTATAGAAACAGACACCTTTCAAAAGGTGCCTGTTTTGCTGTTTTTGCATTCTTACTTATAATACAGGAGTTTCGTTGTCATCAGGAGAAAAAATATCGCTTGTGGTGATAATATCCTCACATTCAAACTCCACTACTTCCATTTCAGGTGTTGTGTACGCTTCTTTCATTGAAATCATCTCCGTCAGTTTTTATATGCTTCTGCCACCTGTTCGTACAGGTACAGAGATTTTACAAGATTTTTCAGGCTTTCACTTGTATTCTTACTGCTTAGTACAGCATAAGCATAACTCATAGGACTATATGAAATCGTACAGTTCCCGATTGTAACATTCTGTATTGTACCGAGTTTTTCGGCAGATATATTTGGAATGTCAATATAGTAGTAATTGCCTTTGCTGCCTGAGAAACTCAATGCACTTACGTCTGTTCCTTCGGTAACCTTGAAATAATGACGCATAGTTGTATTGGATTCAAGAAGCAGACTTGAACCGTAATATGTGATTCCTTCAGGAAGATCTCCGCTTATCTGTTTGTCAAAACTTGCAAGTGTATCAGCTGTAACAGCGTCCATTTCCGTATTTGCATCAAGATTTTCATTGTTGAAATATGCTTTCGCATAATCGCCGTATCCTGCCATTGCATTTACAAGACTGAGCGTCTTTTCATCAAATTCTGTTGGATTATCTCTGATATACTGAATATAATCTGCAACAGAATACTCGTAAATTTCTCCCTTTTTATCAGATGTTATGATCTGGGCAGTAATTGTTTCGTTCATTTCTTTTGCAGCAACTTCACAGGAGAATACATAATAAGTTGTTCCGCTCACTGTCTGCTGTTTTGCATCACCGACAAGAACTACTGACGTTTTGCCATTTGGAAGTCTGAACTTCATATATGCGTTTTCATCTGCAATGACGCTTTTGTCAAGTTCCATGAAGAAATTCACACCGATATTTCCGTCAAGGCTGAGAGAATAACCATCAAGATGTTCGCCGATACCGTTTTTAAATGCACCGCAAATCGTGCATACTTCTTTTGATGAATAGTCGTGTTCCGCATAAATCGGTGCATCTGTATTTGAGTAAACTTTAGTTGAATTGCCGGGGTTGCCAATACAGCCTTCATAAGAATCCACCTGATAAACAGTTTTACCATTCAACAAAGGATAATTTTCTGTTGCCAAATTTTGACCCCATACAGAGCCACTGTAAGTTACGGCATCTTCACCTTCACCTACTGTACAGCCCTGTGACAGGAGATACGCAACTTCACCGCTTGCAAATTGTGCGGTGGTTTTGCCTCCATTTTCATCTTCTGTGTCTGCAAGGTAATAGCAATTTTTGATTGGCCCAAAATTGTATCCACATATACCGCTTATAT
>OGDF01002811.1_pt1 | contig 22671 bp, 41 predicted proteins | sample 1570141 | NCBI WGS metagenome assembly OGDF01 (sample SAMEA4370581, study PRJEB24528) | human gut metagenome | reverse complement strand
TTTTCAATTTTTTTAATTTTTATCAAAAAACTATTGACTATTCATAGTTGGTCTCTAATGAGCTACTTTTTATATTTTTAAAAATTATATAATCTCTCATGAATAAATTACCTCCTCAACATTACTTATAACTATTTCTCCAACTTTATCTCCATCTAATACAACATGCATACCTGTTAATGCATTTTTAACTGCATTAGCAAATGATGCACTTTGAGATGCAATTGAATTTTTACTAGATGCAATTGAAGATATTGATGTATTTACTCCAATATCAAATTCAGTAGGTATTGAGTTTTGGATGGTTTTATTTACATCTTTCATTCCATCTTCAAATCCTACTCCAATACCCTCTGCCAAATAAACACCAACTTCATCTTGCATTAACTTTGATGGGGAATTAATACCAAATAATTTTTTGATAAACTTAGTGACATTCCCAACCCAACCCTTTATTTTGTCTTTTATCCATTGTAAAGAGTTGCTAATACCATTCCAGATACCTTTTACTAAGTTAAGACCAACATCAGCCATATTCTTAACATAATTACCAAATCCACTAACTAATGATGATATTATTTGTGGGATTTTTGATACTAATTGTGGTATTGCTTTTATCAAACCACCTGCTAATTTAACTATTAATGTAATACCTGCACTAACAAGTTTAGGCAAGTTATTTGTTATAGCAACAATTAATTTATCTATGATTACAGGTATTTTATCAATCAATTTTGGTAGTGCCTCAATAAGTCCATCAGCAAGTCCTAAAATCAACTGAATTCCTGCATCAATAATTAAATCAATATTATCTAACAAGTTCTCAGTTATAGTTATAACTGCATCAATTACTGTTGGTATTAATTCAGGCAATGACTGAGCTATTCCCTGTACTAATGACAATAACAATTGAATTCCTGTATTTATAATTGTAGGCAAATTAGATACTATAAAATTACTTAATGTATTTACTAAATTAACAACCATTGGCATTAATGTTGGCATCATTGATACAATTCCATTAATTAATGTTTGTAGCATGTTTTGTCCTGTTGTTAATAATGTAGGTAGTTGTTGAACTAAGTTTTCAGCCAATCTAACAACTAATTGACTTAATCCCTCAATTACTACACCTATTCTAGGTATTAAGTTCTCACCTGCTACTGCAATGCTTTCAACAAAATTGTCTATTAATTCACTAAAATTAGCATTATCATCAGCAACACCTGTTAAAAGGTTTTGCCATGCAGATTTTACTGCAGAAACTGAACCTGAAATAGTTGAACTTGCTTCTTTAGCAGTTGTTCCTGTTATTCCTAATTCACCTTGAATAACATGGATTGCTTGATAAACATCATTTAAATTACTAATGTCATATTTGACACCACTAATTGCAGTTGCATCTGCAAGTAATCTTTCCATTTCTGATTTTGTTCCACCATAACCTAATTTTAAGTTATCTAACATAGTGTAGTTTTGTTTTGCAAATCCTTGATAAGCAGTTTGGATACTTTCCATACTCGTACCCATCTTATTTGCATTATCTGCCATATCTGTAATAGCCATATCTGCAACCTCTGCAGATTTTGCAGTATCTCCATTTAAACTCTGCAGTAAACTTGCAGAGAATGATGTGACTGTTGACATATATTCATTTGCAGATAATCCTGCAGTCTTATAAGCATTATTAGCATAGTTCTGAACCACATTAGAACTATCTTTAAATAATGTTTCTACACCACCTACTAATTGCTCATATTCAGCATAACTTTCAACTGCATTTTTACCAACATCTAACATTGCAGAACCTACTGACTTAACTGCACTTACTATGCCTTTAAATCCACTTGTTATAGCTTCACTAATTAAATTAGATTTAATTAAATCACCAAGTGTTATTGCACCTTGTCCTGCATCATCCATGCCCTTTTTCATTTCTTTTAATTCTTTGGTGCTTTTATTTGTTGCATCTTCCATTTGTCTCAATTGGCTCTCTGCATTATTTAATTGTGTTTTTAATGTTCTTACAGACTCATTATTGCTTCCATATTCTTTTTCTGCTTTTACAAGTGCCTCTCTCAATTCATTAACTTTTGCTTTTTGTTCTTGCATTGTTTTATTCATTGACTCGTATGATGCTTTTGCATCCTTGATAGATTTATCTCCACTCATAAACTCAGTATTAGTTAATTTCAATTCACTTGTCACTAACCTCAAATTGGAAGTAATATCTTTAAGTGCTTTACGATACTCACTTTCACCTGTAAGTTTTACACTTCCACCAAATCCAGCCATTTTGATTACCTCCTTTCTTTATGCTTAAAACCACTCTTCATCTTCATAAGCTTTATTTTTTAAATCTTCATAAGTTGTATTAGAACTTCTTAATCTCAATTCCAAATCAAAATTGTCTTTATAACATTGATACAAACTATTGAATTTTCTTAAAGTTAATCTCCCTACTTCTTTAACTGATAATCCTAATTTGTTAATTCCTATAAAATAAAACCACGAGAAGTTAATGGTAGGGTCATCTATCTCATCTTCATCGTGGATTATGCGTTTTTTTCTTCTGATTTTGTACTTTCAATAATTAATTGATTTAATTGTTCAGCACTTTCTTTAAGACCAATTTGAGTTATTATTCTTCCAACTTGTTTAGAATTTAAAAATGGTTCTTTTGCTGATGGTTCTCTTGTTTCATTTGCAATATCAATTGCTTCATTCAACATCTCTTTTAAACCAAAAATTAATGCTTTAGCATCAATTTCATCAACTGAATTTCTATCAGTTAAAGCTCCCCATGCTTGGATTGTTCCATATTCTTCTTGAATGGCTTGCATAACATTTAAATTAAAAACTAGACTATAGTTTTTACCATTGGCATTAAAATCAAATTTATAATCTTTCATAATTCTCCTCCATTTTCTAATAAAAAAAAGAGTGTTAAGATTACTCCTAACACTCTTCTAGCAGATTATTTCACTCTTTCTTCGAGTTTCTTTTCTTCTTTTTTATTTTCTATAATTTCAACTAATTCTTTAATTTCAGAATATCTTTCATCTGTGACATTCTCTAAAACATCATTTACCTTATGCAATGTTTTTGGATTGTATTTATCCCAAAACATTTCAATTACTTTTACTTTCATTTTTTATCACCTAAGCAGTTTTTGCTAATAATGACTCTAAGTAAGTAATAGCTTCTTGTTTATCAGTAAATGTTTTAGTTCTAGACCAAGTACCATCAGCAAGTTTCATAACAGTTCCCTCAAGTGTAGTTGTTTTAAATTCAACACTTTCACCTTTAGTAGTATCTTCTTGAGATGGCTCAGCAAATTTAACTTTTGGCAAGAATTCAACTTTATATTTTTGAACTCCTCCAACTAATTTTGAAATTATTCTTCCAAAACCGATAAATGGTGCAGTATCAGTATCTTTTCTAACCATTTCTCCTGTTTCTTTATCAATAGCATGTCCTAGCATTTCTGACATCATTTCATCATTGTCTTCATCAATTGTAATTGATGCAGTACCTTTTTTGAAACTATAATCACTTTCTGCTAATCCATCATCAGCATAAAGCTCAGCACTATTGTTTTCAATATTTACCTTACAGTCAATTGCTTTAGCTGGTTTTTTAGCTCCTGCATAAGTAGGAGTTCCATCTTCTGCTTCTGTAAGTATAGAATATCTAAAATTATTTAATCCTATCTTTGCCATATTATTCCATCCTTTCTATTGCAAAGCATAAAGTCTTATGATAATAACCTGTATCATCCTCAAACATATCATTTGAAGTTTTACTAGGTTGCCATATAAAACCATTCTCTTTCAATATTTTTTTTAATTCTTTAACTATATTAAGATAATTGCCTTTTGAATATATATCAAAATCATAATAATCAACATAACCGATTATTTCATCATCTGCACCTAATGCTCCATCAATATCCATTTGTTGATATGTTATAAAAGTTTCTTCTTTCCCATCATATCTTAAAAAAGATACAGGAATTACTTTTTTATCTACTGTGAATTCCACAAATATTTTTTCTATTAATTCGTTCATTAGTCCTCCTTAATATATTGCTTCTGAGTTTCAAGCATTGCTTTTTCAATTTGAGACTTTTTAAAAGATTTTCTAAAAAATGGTTTTTTAGAAACCTTAGAACTTCCATGTTCAAAAACATTAACAACTAATGGTGCTGGTGTTTTAACTCCTAAATGATTTTTAAAATAACCATAAAAACCAATTTTAGTATTAATACCATCATCACTAGGAGTCTTATAAACTCTAGTTAATTTTAAACAATTCATAATATCAGAGTCTAAAAAACTTGATGGAATATTCTTTTTAACATTAGCCATAACAACCTCTGCTCCTGCCTTTGTCATTTCTCCCATCATTTGCTCTGTATTTTTTTCTAATTTCTCAAATTCTTTTATTAAATCATTTGGCAATTCCATCTGAAATCTAGCCATTATTTAACCACCAATTTGCATTGCATCTCTAGCTCTATATTTGCTTCATTAACATTATTTAAATATTCAATAGAATAAAGTTTTCCATTGAATTTTATTAACATATCTCTTGTTATTGTTGTCTTAGGATACCTAATTGTAAAATTAGTATATGCTTTCTCAAAATCAGTATTGTTTGCTATTAAAGTAAATCCTTTCGTAGTTTTTAAACTTGCAAAAGTTGAAAGGATAGTCTTTTGAGTTCCTGTTGGAAACCCTGAACTATCCTTTGCACCATCTACTTCAATAATTTCAATCTTTTTATTGTATTTACCAGCATTTATGACTTTACTCATAATAAATCCACCGAATGCATGTCTAATATAGTCTGAACAACTTTATTGACATTTGTATTATCTACATAATAAGACCTATTATCATACATATCTTGACATAATACATAAACAACAATAATAAAATCAGTATATTTGTCTAAATCTTCCTGACCTGTATTGTTTTTTATGAAATCCTTTGCAACTTTTAATATAGTTTCTAAATATTTATTATCTTCATCGGATGGTTCAGCCAATCTAATATAATCAGCAACATCTTTTGAAGTTATTTCACTAACTTTAGTAATCATCACTATTCCTCCTTTCATGAGGAGTCTGCCTGAACAATAAAATTACCTTACTCTTATTTATTATCTTCTTTTGATGGCTTATCTCCATCTTTGTTATCTAAATTATCATTATTTTCAGTTGAATTTGCACTATTATCTGCATCATTATTAGCATCTGCTCCATCATTTTCAGATGAAGTTGAAGCCAAATCAGAAGTTTTTTCTTCTAATTTAGCTTCTAATTCTGCTTTTTCTGCAGTTAAAGTGTCGATTATAATTTGCATATCTGCAATTGTTTTATTTAAATTAACAATTTCTTTATCTTTCTCAGCATTTGTTTGCTCTTTTTTTGAATATGGAGCAATTACTCCTGCTTTTAAAAGAGTATCAGATACTTTTTTATCTTTTATTTCAATAACTTTATTTTTTGATGCAGTTATTGTTCCATTAGTAAAAGATTTTAAAACTATAAACATTATTATTCACCTGCTTTAATTTCTAACTTAGATAATTTTTGAAGATGTTCAACTTTAATATCAGCTTCAAGCCATGCTACAACACCTGTTGCATGTTGAGTTGCATATTTTTCTTTTAATACTTGGATTTCTAAATCTTTAGTTTTCTTAAGAGCTAAACCACTAAAGTTACCAAATATAATAGGAGTTTTTCCTGCTTCTAAATTTGGCATATTGTCAGATACATAAGCAGGGTATCCTAAAATCATACCATCAAATTCTCCTGATGGGTCAACAGTAAATAATGGTCTTTCATTAGCATCTTTTAATAATTCAACTGCAGTCAAAGTTTCTTGGTTCATAACCCAAATAGAACCTTTTCTGAATGATTGAATTACTTTATTTTTAACTTTTACTAAATCATCATAAGTTAATACAGGAGTATCTAATACAACTTTTCTAGTAATATCTTTACATCCTGTAATCTTACCATCATTACCATTTAATGCTTCTCCCTCTAAGAATAATTTTACATATTCAGCAATAATATTAATAACAATATTTACTAAATCAATATCAGTATTATTGATTAATTTATTACCTAATTTAGCTAATGCACCAATTAAGAAGTCATCTAATGACACAGAGTTAAATTTACCTGCACTTTCAATTAATTCTTCAAAATCTTCTGCATATCCTACTGTAATATCCTTACCATTTTCATCTGCACCATATACAGGAATTTCTAATTTTCCTTTTGTATTATATTTAGTTGCTTTGTCTAATATTGGTGACATATTATAAGCAGTCATAATGATTTTTTTAGCAATTGTTGTTGGAACAATTACACCATTAGTCCCTTGAGAAAAATTTGTTCCCTCAGCTCTTTCACTTAAGACATTTGTTCTAATGAAACTAGCAAAATCTTCAATATCACGAGTTTCAAGTTCAATAGCTCTTTCTTCTTCGTTCATTTCTTCTTCCTCCTTATTTTTTTCTCCATCTGCTGGAGTTTCTTCTTCTAACTTTCTGCTTTCTTCAAAAGCACTTAAAGTTTTATTAATTAATTCAATGCCATTTTTTAGTTCACTGAATAATTTATCTTCATCTTCTGTAAAAGCTCTTTCTTCTGCTTTTACTCCTGAAAGTAAATCTTCCATTTGTTTTTGCTTTTCAGCTCTTTCTTCATTTAATTTCTTAATGTTCATGTTATTTCCTCCTTATCTCATCTAACATTTTTTCATACTTTGAGTAATCTATTTTTTCAACATCCACATTTTGTGGTTGCTCAGGCACTTGATTATCTTCCCTTACTTCTTTATAGCCACCTCGAACTACTTTAACTTGATTATTTGTATCAATGTTGACAGTTCCATCAACTATTGTGTAAGGCATTTTGTATAAAGCATCATATTCTTTGATAGTTCCATAGACATATTTATCATCATAATCTTCTAACCAACCCTCATTAAATGCTTGTTTATAAGCACTATGTAGGATTTCTCTCTTTTGTGATGCAGTCATACTATCAAAGTCTTGCTCTTTTTCTGATTGTTCTTCATAAGAAAAAGAGTCTTCTTCAAACTCTTCACTTCTATATTCAACAAGAGTGAAATCATCATCTCTCATCTCAATACTTGTTCCTATATATGCTGGTGTCTTTCTATCATCTATAATAGATACTTCTATCAATTCAATATCTCTTACAGTTCTTTCTCTAAGACCATCTTCATTTATAGTTTCCTCTTCCTTATTACAAGAAAAACCAAAAGACCAACCTCTCAATTTTTTCTTCTTTGCCTTTTCAATTACTGTTGGTTCTGTAATTTCCACTATAGCTCTTAAACCTATATTATCTTCATATAGATTAGCTGAACCATCTTTAGTGTTGGCAAGTTCCATATCGTAATCATGATTTAATAAAACTTTTATTGCATCATTCTTTTCTATGGCTCTTCTAAAAACTGATGGCATAATTCTTTCTATGAACTTTCCTTTTTTGTCATATAAAGGTTTTGAAAATCTTTCAACTGCATTTACATAACCATCTATAATGACTTTATCATTCCTAATTTCCACTTTCATTATTATCACCTCCTGTTCCCTTGCTCATATTCATTACTGAACCTGTGTTAGGTGTATAATATTGACCTGTTTTAATATCATATAAAACATTAGCAAGGTTCAAACTTACAACATCAAGTCCATCTATTGCATCATAATCTTCTGCATAACGGATTTCATTCTTGCTCATCCATCCTGTTTCTGATGCAATTTTATAAGCTTCATATCTTTCTTTTAATGAACCTCTTGTGATTTTTTTAGTATCAAATGCAAAATAATAAATACCTTTTTCTTTTTCTAATAAAAAGTTTTTATTCAATGCATGTTCAATAGCACTTATGATAGGAATAACACCATCTTTAATAGTGGTATCATAATCATCGTAAATGTGAAATACATCTTTAATATCATCTTTTAAAGTCTTTTTTCTTTCATTCATTTGTAATTCAACTGATGAATTTGCTCCCTCTTTGAATTCCAAACCATCATTTAAAATAATTACATTATCCTCATTAGTACCATTTCCATAATACTTGCTCCAAGCTTCTTTTAATGCTTTAATTTCCTCTTTACCTAATTTCTTTGTGGCAGTTAAAAAACCTTTTTTTCCTCCACCTTTCTTAACAAGACCAAGCTCGTATAAGATAGTAGTAAAAGCAGTCTCTATTGAACTTGATATTTCATCAACTGCACTTTTGCCCTCTGTTCCATCTTGAGTATTTCTTAAAATAGTTAAGAAATTATAAGTTTCATAACTTCTTCCATTTATTAAATACTTTGCATCTTTGAATATTGGGTCAAAGTTTTTTGCAAATGAGACATTATCAGGATTAACATATCTCAATGAAACAAAATCATTAAATTGCTTTTCAATGTAGATGTATGAACCTTTATCAGTTAAATAATCTTTTACAATAGATTTTTTTAATTGAAAAGGGTCAAGAGTATCTCCTGTCTCATGATTTAAAATTTTAGTTCTAACATCATCAAACACTTCTACTACTTTTATTTCTTTCTTACCATCTTCATTTTCTTTTGTTTCATACTTATACAATTTAATAGGCAACATTGCAATAGCATTAGATAATCTATCAACTGCACTTGATATTGCAGGTATTGATAATGCTTTATCTTTTGTTAATTGCTCACCTCTTAATAGACTCTTTAATAATAAATCACTTGGAGTCTCATTATTTTGTTCTGTTGTGGTATTTTCTGTAGCTTCTTCTCTTTTTCTGAAAATGTCAAATAATCCCATTGCTCTCACCTCTTTTCTTCACAACAAAAAACAAGCATTTCTGCCTGTTCTATAAGTTTTTCATTCTTCCACATTTACATTATATCATAGATAGAGTGTGAAAAATGTGAAAACTAAACAACCTGAACAAAAAAGTTTCCATTCTCTAATAAAACCTCTTGTTGTAATAGATAAATACTATTAATTAATGCAACAACCATGTCTATTTTTCCATTAGATTTTTTCTTATTAACATATCTGTTCATGTTGGTATCATACACACATTTAGCATTTTGAAAATTAATTTCCAATAATTTATTATCCTCATATCTAAACTTACCATTCATTATTTTTTCATACAATAACTTTGTTGGTGGATGCAATGTGTCAGAGTGTTGTCTAATACATACTGTATTATATTTCTCATCCCACTTTTGAGCAGATGATAGTGCATTATATCTATCATAACCTATTGCCATAACAACAACATCATATTTATCTTCTATTGCAAACACAAAATCTTCTATAACTTTATAATCAACTGTCTTATCTCCACATGCAATACATTTCATAGCATTTATAAAATCATAATAATTTATTTTTTCAAATTGATTTTTTTCTTCTATTCTTCCATCAGGAATAAATGATATTGCCTCTGCAATTATTACATCATCATCACAACTTGTCATTGCTACTGAGCAGTTATCATTAGTCATAGACAAGTCAACACCAATAAATACTTCTTTACCTGACCAATCTATCTTATCTACTCTACATTTTTGAACTTCTGTCACATCAATAAAACTTTCAGTACCTGCACCTTGATAGATAATATTGCAATGCTTTGTTAAAAAGTTTTCTCTTAACTTTTCTCTTTCTATAGCTTTTCTTCTCTTATCTAATAAATCTTTATAAACTGCAGGTATTTCTATTGCTAATGGATTTGATTGTAAAATTATATTATCATCTGTTGCCCAATTTTTAGTTTCATTTGGTTCATACAATAATGCAAATACAGTCTCATCCTCAATAATTCCATCTAATACTTTTTTTGCATATCCTACTTCATCCTCCATTGGATTATCTATTGTCGGATATTTAGTTGAAATTATAAAACCTAGTTTATTTATTACTAATAATTGCCCTGACCTCATTGACTCTATGGCATAAGCAGTAGGCAATGCACCAACTTCATCTGCAACAAATACTGTAGGTTCTTTACCATCCATTCTATCTTTTGAATAGTTAAGAGGGGTATATACTGTATCAGTAGGAATATGTCTTATACAATCCCTTAATATCTTAAACTCTCCCTCTTCAAACACACTTGCATTTGCTTTGATTAATGGTTCAAGTGCTTGTTTTATTTCTTTTGCCAATGCTCCATCAGGTGCAACTGAAAAGAACCTAGAAAATTTAGGTTCTAAGTAAAATAACAATAACATTAAAAATGCTACTATAAATGTCTTACCATTCTTTCTGCAGATTTCCAATATTACTGTTTCATATCTTCTTCTCTTTTTATTTTCTCTATAAACAGTACATAAACTAGCAACAATTAATAACCATTGATAACCTGATAATGCTTTGTAAATCTTTTCTCCTGTTTTAATACCTTTTGCCATTACTAATATTTTACAAATTTTATCTATCTTATTAATTCTTTTTTCATCAATAACATATTTACTAGATTTACCATCTGCAATATCTAAAAATATACTACATTGCTTTTTTACATACTTAGGAGATACAAATATCTTTTCACCATTAAGCTCATAATATAGTGGTGGTGGTTTTATTGTTCCATCAACTATCTGTCTTGCATAAACATAGCTAGGATGATTTTCTAACATATTAATCATCATCTTCTTCATTTAAAATATCCATTAATGTTTTCTTTTCAGGGGTGGTTGCACTAATAGATATTTTTGCTCTAGCTTGTGGTGATAAAGATAACTCATTACAACACCTAAAGAAATCTTTTGAGTACATGTCTCTAACAGACTTTAAAGATGCAATTAACTTAACGTCTAACTTATCTTTCTTTTTACCATTTTCATCAGTAATCTTACTAGCACTATTAATTTCTTTTTCAAGACTCTCTAATCTCTCAATAGTAATAGCAGTCTGATTTAATAAGTAAATATCCAAATTACTTAAAATGTCTTTATTAAGATTTTTTAAAATATCATTAAAGATTGCTTTCTGTCTTTTATTAAGATACTTAAATGGTTTCAACTCATCATTTGAACCTCTTAATTTTTTTTCATTTTCTTCACGAGCTTTTCTTTCTTCTTTACTCATTTTCATTGAATTAGTATCAATAGCTTTAGCTGGTCTAGACATATTTATCACCTCTCTTTCTTACATAGTTGATGTTGAAATTTTCATTTTAGGCATTTTTCACACTTTTAGGTGGGCAGTAGGTTTTAAAAACTTTTATTTTTTTAAAATTAAAAGGTAGGGGGGATGGTTATTCCCTCTACCTCTTGCCTAATTTCTAGTAAATTACACTCTGGAGCAGTTAATTTTTCTAGTATATATCTAGGTATGATATTGTTTTCTGCTAATTTATGATGATAACAACACAAAGTAATAAGGTTATCATCATCTAATCTTTTATCAAAATCCTCTTCTAGTGGTGTAATATGATGCACTTCTAGCTTATTAAAGTTAAAAATATGTTGTGTATTGAATATATCTGCAATACAACATCTACACAAATTCTTATCTCTTTCTCTAATATCAAGACTCTTTTGATGCCATTTATTAGTTTTTCTAAACTCATCTGCCTTAGTTTTACCTCTTACTTGCCTATTTTTATAACATGTTTTATTAAAATCATGTATCTTCCCACACCTATTACAACTTTTTAACATATATGTCTCTCCCTTACTAAGCATAGCACCTCTCTATGCTTATATGAGAGTACGATGAGGAGAATATATATGATATTTTTAAGAATAAGGTGCTATATCTTATTTATTTATCATACTCTCATATAAACACAGAAAAAGACAATATTTCTATTGCCTTTGCTTCTACATTACATTATACCACCTTTTGAGTGTGAGTTTTGTGATTTATCACTCATTTATTATCTTTTTTTAAGAAAACTTCATTAAACTTAGATAAAATTACCTTTGTAATATCTACAATACCTGAATTAATAGTCTTTTGCAATGCACTTGTTTCATATTCATTTTCAAGTTCATTTACACAGTTATTTAAATATTTTTCAAATTTTGCAGTTGCATCTTCTTTATTTTTTAATTGGGATTGTAAAATTTGATTTTCTTTTTCTAGGTTATATATGTAATTAACAAAATCTTCTATACTGTTTACACCATCAAATTTATGTCCTAACACATAAAACTCTTTTGTATTTATATTCCAACTAAACATTGGTACTTCATCTATACCTTTTACAATTATTTCTTCATTATTTATTTTACATTTAGTCATTTTTACCTCCTAATATATTTCTAAATCATACCCATTTTCTAATAGCCACTTTTTAGACTTTTCTTGTAATTCTGTTGGTACATTATTTGAATATAATCTTGCTTTATGTAAACCTATTCTTGCAACATCAGGTGTTGATGGAATATTATCAGCATTTAATTCAATTAAATTAGATAACAATTCCTTATCAGACATTTTTTCAAAATTAATTAATATGTAATCTCTTTTTTTACAATACTCAGATAATATCTTGTCAGTATCCATAAAAATCACCTGCTTTCTCTTCTATATGAATTTAACTAAATGACATAATTCTGTTAAATTCATTTTTTTGCATTAAAATCTTAATTTTTCCTAGATTTTATAATCATTTTCCTGTTATCAGGAAAGTGTTATTTTTTTATTGAATTTACTTTTTTTCATTTTGTAAAATTGCTATGTTTTAAATTAAGTGATATGCTACTGCATACCACTTCTTATCATCATACTAACTTCCTAAATAAAAACTCTTTCTTTTTTGGTTTTTATCATCAGTATTCCAACAAATATATAATAAAGTGACTCTTTCGCTAGAGTGATTTAACATTTCTTTTAAACCTATAATATCTCCTGTTTGTTCATAGTATTGTCTAGCAAAATATTTCCTTAAAGAGTGACATCCAACAGGATATGATACTTTAACATTATCAGCTAATTCCTTAATAACTTGCCATGCTCTTTGTCTTGTTATTGGCTTATTAAGACCTTTTCTACTTCTGAATAAATACTCACCATCAATCAAGTTATTTCTTTTAATATATTCTTGAATATCCTTATATAAAGATGGATGTAATTCAAAAGATTGTTCTTTATTTGTTTTAAATTCTCTTGTATATACACCACCATTTTTGAAATTATCAACTCTTAATTGCAAAATATCCTCAATTCTAAATGCTAAATTCATTCCAATTACTAAAATCATATAATTTCTATCCCATAAATATCTTTGCTCATCATTTGAGTCTTCTTCTGCCTGATTTCTTGCTTTTTTACATATTACAAGCATATTATTAATATCATGTTGTTCAAATGGTCTTACTGTCTTTCTACCAAAATTCACTCTAAAAGTTCTACTCATAATAGCACCTCATTTAATTTTTTATTTCATAACAGACATTTTCCCATTTTTTATATGCATCTAAATATAATTCTTGTTTATCACCATTATATGTAAGTTCATAATACATTCCATCTGATATAGTTGTACTTACCATAGCTTTATTATTTTGAAGTGTTTTGCAACTCCAAACAATAAATACATCTTCTTCTGTTATTTTTTTATTATCTGTTATTTCTACTTTATTGTTAAAATAATTAACAATTGTTTCTTTGCATAATTTTATAAATTCATCATTTTTCATTATTTTAATTCCTCCACACTTAATATTTTTAATATAAAATATTCCTTATTTGGCTCTGCTCCCCATTCTTCTTTTCCAAATCCTGTTGAAATTTCAACTTCACATTTAATTGATGGACTATTTGATGAATATCCATTTCTAAAAATTATATATTTAGGACTTTCAACATACATAGAATATTCTTTCCCATCAATTATAGGTTCTACTTTTAAATGATAAAATCTACTGTCATAATATGGCTTTATTTCACGATATTCTTCTTTTTTCACACCTGATTTTATCATATCAAACCATTTCTTTTTAATTGGCAAGGTTAGCATTGTTTTTTTCCTCCATATTTATATCTTTTACAATTTCTATCTCACAAAATATATTCCTACATGGCATATTATCACCTTTATAAAAAGTAGTACTTAATCCCTCAACACAATCATCATCTAATACGATTGGATAAAATTCATCTTCTTCTGTATTAAAATCTTTTGAAGCTATACCATTAAATGCACCATGTCTCCTATGAAATACTCTTAATTTTGTTCCTGCTTTGATTTCCATATATATCCTCCTTACTTTCCTTACTAATCATTATCTGATATTCCTAAATAATCTAATAACTCAATATAACAGTCATAACATAAAGTACATAATTTTTTTACTTCACAACCTTTGTATGTGTGGAGTCCAACTCTATCAGGTTTTAGAGTTGGTTTTCCACATTTACAACATATTTGACAATTTCTTTGTGATACATTATTTAAATATCTTGTTAATTCTGCATCTGTCATATTTCTAATTTTATTTAAGTCCATCATTGTTGACTCCTAGCATGTTCTCAACTTTTTTTCTTAGTCTCTTATATTCCTTATCTTCTTCATATCTGCTACATTTCAAAAAGTCCTGATAACCTTGATTTTGAGTGTGAACTCCATTTAATGTTAAAATTATTGTTCCACATCTACAAGTTCCTGCTTGAGAATGATGTTTACATTTTAAATTACTACATATAATTTGTTTACTCATAATAATTCCTTATTTTAGACTATCAAAATCTAATTGCATCTGATTTGGGTCAACTTCATCTTGAGGAATATATTTTAATAAATGCAATGGTGTGTCAGTAGGAATATTATGTGTTGTCATATAATCTTTAATTTGCAATGCTAATTCTTTTTCATGATTTTTTAATTTAAATAATTTTTTAACTGCTTTTTCAATATATGTAGGAACATTATAATATTCTAAATCTCTTTCTTTGTTATCCATTCTTACCACCTCCTAGAGAAACCATCATGTGTTTCTAAATATTTTTTTAAATCATCTATGCTATCAATTGAACTTTGCATAATAGGATGATTAAAATCACTAAAATAATCTTCTTTATTTGGAAAATATAGAAATAATACCCATCTATATTCTTTTTCTAAATCTGTACTTACAGATAAATGATATTTATTTTTATTTATTGCACCTTGTATTTTTATTAATTCTTCTATTTCTTTACTCATATTAATTCTCCTCTTTTACATAAAAGTCATCACCATAAACTTCATTTATTTCATCACAAACTTTTTGGGCATAAGATTTTGACTTATATTTTAACAATTTTAATTTTTTATTTACATCTACACCTTTAAAAAGGTATGGTTGAAGTGGCATTGCAGACCTATAAATTCTATGCCTACCTACATCTGTTGAATAATATAATGCTCTTGCTTTACTTAATCCTAAACTTTTACCATTTACATTAAATTGTTCTTTAGGATTAGATACAATTATATACATTATCTATACCTCCAATATTTTTCACATTTTTCATCTTGAAAAAATTCATTAATTGGCATATTGGAACATCTGTAATCATTTGCAAAATCATAAGCCATATATATTACAAAACAAACAAATGCAAAGAATAATAATATTCCAATAGTACATAATATTTTATCTAATCTATCACTCATTATTTCACCTCTTATTTTTAGTTTCTTTATAGACATCAAACATACAATAATATCCTTGTTCTTGGTGGTATTTAATTGCTATCTTTTGAGCTTCATTTCTTTGTATGCCCTCTGCCATCAATAATTTAATAAATCTTTTTCTTGATATTCTTTTTTTAATCAATTCTGAATATACAGGTGTTATTGCATTTAAAACTCTAGGAACAACATCTCTAAAAACATCAATAATAGAATTCATTGCCTTTGCACAAGCTTCACCGACTCTTGCAAATGCCTGTGATACACTTTCTACATCAAAATATTCTTGTTTTTCTTCTTGCATCAATCATCTCTCCCTACTTGGAGGATACACATGATTGTTATTCCAACAAATACTCCTAATATAAATAACATTAGAACCCTACCTTTATTGCCATATATATAATTCCTAAATTAATAAGTGTTCCTATCAAAGCACCAAAGAAATTATAATTATTTTCTCTAGGTTCACCATGTTTTGCTAAATGCATTCCTATACTTAAAACATCCATTATAATAAGTGTTAAAAACCAACCATTCATATTACTCACCACACCTTACACATTTTAATTTCCCATGCTTATCAGGTATCCATAATGATATTTGATGACACTTTGGGCATCTATGCTTTCCTGCTTTACCATATTTAACTTTATTTTCTTGTTTTTCTTGATTTTTTTTAATACTTCTTAACATTGAACTCATAATATTATTTCCTTTCTACTATTTTCTTTTAATGAGAATATTAAATCTATTTTAAATTTGTCTTTTTTGTTTCTATAAAACATAGTCTTATATGTTTCTAGTTTTGTCATATAACCATCTAATAAAAATTGAGATGGTTCTAAATCTTCTATAATAATTGTTCTATCTTTGATGCTATAAATAAGTCTTATTTGACCATATATAAATCTAAATTCATTAGATGTGAATATATCTTTTGAATATCTTCCATCTACTAATTCAAAATAACTTTCTTTTGAAACATTAAATATAAAATCTTTATATGATTGTGGGCAATAAGTTTTTAAACTTCTTAATTTTCTAATAAAATCATTTTCATCACGATACATTAGAGTCTTTGAATTATCCATGCCAAATTTATTATTAAAATTATTATTATATGGTCTAGGCATAATCTTCTTCTGTGTCCTTATTAAGACCTGCCCCTAATATTTTTTTTAAATCTTTTTCTTGAACATATTCTGCAAATAATTGTTTATCAACATATTCATAAGCAACTTTTATAATGTTATATAATCTATTTACTTCTTTATCAAAAGTACAAACCATATCAGATAGTTTCTTATTGTCTTTTTCTAAATTTGCAATTTTTTGAGCAGTTTCTATGCTTAATATTTCACCTTGCATCATGGTCACCTTTTAATATTTGCTTAAGAGTCTTAACTTTCATTCTTAAGTTTTTATTATCTTTCTTATATCTTGCAAGTTCTTGAGGTTCTTTTAACTTATCCATAAATGTTTTATATAATTCATCTTTGATAGTTTCTTCTAATGTTGATTTCTCTAATTCAAGAGTATTTATTCTCTGAATTAATTGGATTTTATTTAGCTTAAATAAGTCAACTACATGCTTTAGTTTTCTCATCACTTGCACCTCTTTCTTTTAAATATTTTTTTAAATGATAATAAGGTGTTGTTCTTTCAAAACTTAATTCTCGACCTATATCATTCCAACTTTTACCCTCAAAAAATCTTTTTCTAATAATAATTCTTACTTTTGCATCATCTACAGTTTCAAGAAAATCTTCAATTTTTGTTTCTCTATCAATTAACTCTTCCATCTTTTTTAACAATTTAGTTCTTAATTTTACTAATTTTAATCCTATTCTTTCAGTAGGATTACTTGTTGTTCCTCCACTAGATGGCATACCTGTTATTTTAGATGAACCAACTATTGTTTGTTCTAATTCAGTAATTCTATCTTGTAATTGTGGAATTTCAATTTTTAAATCACGATACTTAGATAGCTCTTTAATTGTCATATACTCACCTCTTATCCTTTCATTTCTATATAATTGCAACTATTCTGAGATAAGAGTGGCTTATCTTCAACATAACCATACTTTTTCATATCTTCTAATAGCCAATTTGGTATAATGCCATTTTCTAACCAACTTAAAGCTTTCTCATAATTTCTAGTAGCATGTTGGTCTGATAATTCTTCTACACCTCTTTTGAAATAACCATCATTTTTCATCACTTCTAATATTGCATTACCTCTAAATGTTTTAGATTGCTCACATTCATCAAGTAATTCTTTTAATGTTGGCATAAATTTATTTTTTCTAATAATTGATTTAACTGCAGTTGATATAGTTAAATCATTGTACTCAGCAAGTTCTTCTTGATACATAGCAATAAGTCCTAAAAACTCCTCATCTGTTAATTCTTTAAAATAATAAGGGTATGCTACTTTAAATTTTGCAATTACAATACTAATCAACTTTGATTGTTCCATTATGTACCCCCTTTAATATTTCCATTTGAGTATCAATCTTCTTTGGTTGAGTCTTAACCTCATAAACATCATTCCAACATTTTTGATTAAACCATGTAGAACCATGTTTTATATATTTAGTTTCAATATTTTCTGCTTTGCAATATTCAATATATTTTTTTAGTCCTGATGCAACTTCTTCATAAGTAGTTCCATCTTTTCTAGCTGATATATATTTCTTTCTTGCTTCTTCTTTACCTTTTTTATTTGGATAATGCTCCCAAAGTTTATCAAATTCTTTACTGTATTGTTCTATTAATGCTTTTTTAGGAATTTCAGGAAATTGTGGCTCATCAGGAACACACTCATTAGTTATACTATCCTTATCTATACTTAACTTATCTTTACTTACCTTACCTATACTATCCTGTGGCAACCTTTTGGCAACCAAATGGCAACCATCATCAATTAAGGTATAAGAACCATTGTCTTTAATGTCTAAACCACTTAATTCTTCTTGAAAACTTGTAGGTGTATATCTATCTTTTCTTAAGGTGTTATGCATCCTCCAATGCTTTATTACAATTACACCACTCTCAAATCTGATAATAAAATTTTTCATTAATAGAACTTTTAAATCATCTATACTTGCATGAGCTTTAAACATAGCATTTTGAACTTGATTATTAAATCCATCATCATCTGCACCTTGATTAAGATGGAAATATAATGCCTGTGTAGAACTTGACAATTCTATAAATGCATCACTATCTGTTATTTTTTTAGTAAACATTCTTCTTTCAGCCATTATGCATCACTTCCTTGTCAACTTAGCAATTTCTTTAAACATACATATTGCTAAAACTATTAAAATAAACACCCCTAAACTAACTAAAATAATAATCCCAAAAAATTCTAATATTTTTAAAATCATAAATTATCCTCCTCTTCAATGTCCTTTTCTAAATGATAAATTGCATAATGTGTAATATTTCCATAACGATTTTTACCATAAGCAATTTCTGTTGAAATACCAAAACCTCTTTCTTTTAATAAAAAGATAATCCCTGATAAACGAGTTGCACCATATCTTCTAATAGCTTCATTAGAAGTAATAGTTTTATATTTTCTTAAATGGGCAATAACATCTGATATTTGGCTTCTTTTCTTATTTTTCATATTAGACTCCTAAATAATCAGCAACTTCATTACTTCCTGTACATACTTTGATTATTCCACCTCTACATGTGTAATTTCCTGCAGGTGTTTCATGTACTGTCTCAACTGTGAATAATTGATAAATAGTAATGCCAATAACTGCTCCTAAAATAATCCATAATAAGTTTTTTACCCATCTTTTTAATCTATATTTTTTCTTTTTTGTTAAATCTTGTTTTAAACATTTTTCCCTGTTCTTTTTAAAATCCTCACTTGATACAAGTAAATCAAAATCATAATCATTTTTAATTGTTTTCATTTTATTTCCTCCAATTCATTTGTTTTTTGAGAATATAAATTAGATATAATTCTCGAAACTTTTTTTATAAGTTCTTTTGCTTCTTCTTTTGATGGTGGATTTGTAATAATCACCTTTAAAGATTTGTTTACTGAATTGGAATTTCTTTTATTTTCTTTCATAAAAAATCCCTTTCTTATATTCAGTTTTTAGTTTTTTAGTTTTGGTCGACTAAATTACTTTGTTTGGTTTTTCCCAACTTTTTGTGTAAAAAAATAATTGCATACTTCTGAACTATCAATATCTAAAACATCTTTGCTTATTGATTTTAATATCTCATCTTGATTAAATGGGACTTTATTATTCAACTTATTATATAATGCAGTATCAGATATTCCTAAAATAGTTGCATAGTTTTTGCAATTACCAAGTTTTTCTATTATTCTTCCTCTTAATTTTGAATAATCATATTCTCTTCTCATAATTTCACCTCCTATTTTCCTGTTTGGATTTTCCAAACTTTGTATTTTAAGTATATCAGCATATTTTTTTAATGTCAATACAAAAAGTTGTTTTTTCCCAACTTTTTTTAATTTTACATTTACTTTTGTTGTTTTTTTCTTAATTTATGTGTATAATACTAATAGAGGTGATAGCAAAAATGTTAGAAGAAACTTTTTCAAAGAGATTAAAGACTATTATGAAATTAAAAGGTATTAAAGCTACTGAACTATCAATAAGAACTAATATTGCAAAGTCTCAAATAAGTCATTGGCTTAAAGGAACATATAAAGCTAAACAAGACAGTTTAACTATTCTTGCTGAATTTTTTGATGTTAATGAAGCATGGCTTATGGGATTTGATGTTCCAATGGATAGAAATGATACACAAGACATTGTTGATGATAATATTATTTATGAGGAAATTAAAACTCCAATTGTTAAAATACCTATATTGGGAAAAGTTCCTGCAGGAATTCCAATTGAAGCAATTGAAGATATTTTAGGATATGAAGATATACCATCTCAATTAGTTAAAAATGGTGAGAGATACTTTGCACTTAAAGTTAATGGAGACTCTATGTATCCTGAATATCAAACTAATGATATTGTTATTGTAAAGCAACAACCTGATTGTAATACAGGAGATGATTGTGTTGTTTTAGTAAATGGGTATGATGCAACTTTAAAAAGAATTATAAAAGAAGTTGATGGCATAAAATTAAAACCACTTAACAACGACTATGAAACAAAAAAATATACTAATCAAGATATTATAAATAAACCTGTTATTATAGTTGGTGTTGTTAAAGAATTAAGAAGAAAAAGATAAAAAAAAAAGACCTACTGCTTGAACAGTAAGTCAAATGAAAAATCACAATTTAGTCGACCAAAACTAAAAAACAAAATATAAGATATAATGTTATGGATTTTTCTATTTCATTATATCAAAAATTCAAGAAAAAAGGAATGATTATAATGAAAGAATATAAAAAAGGTGCTATTTCTGTTCGTGTTTCTACTGATATGCAAACAAAATATTCACCTGATAGTCAAATAAAAATGTGTTTAGCTTATGCTAAGCAACATGAAATATATATTTCAGAAGAACATATTTACAGAGATGATGGTATAAGTGGTAGAAATGCAGACAAACGAACTGATTTTCAAAGAATGATTGCAGATGCAAAGAAGAAACCAAAACCATTTGACTGCATACTTGTTTATGATTTTTCAAGATTTGCTCGTAATAAAGAAGAAAGTGTTATGTATAAAGCAATGTTAAGAAAAAAATATGATATAGATGTTGTCAGTATCACTCAACCTTTAGGAGATGGAAAAGAAAGAGTAATTCTTGAAAGTATGTATGAAGCAATGGATGAATATTATGTTCTAAATTTATCTGAGAATGTTAAAAGAGGGAAAAAAGAAAAAGCAACTCGTGGAGAACATCAAGGAGCTACTCCATTTGGATATAGATATGATAAAAATACTCAAATGCTCTACCCTAACGAAAATACAAAAGATAGTGTTGTTTTTATATTTGAAGAATGGATAAAACCTGAAACAACTATTAATAATTTAACTGTTAAAATTAATGCAATGGGAATAAAAACATCAAGAGGCAACAAATGGTGTGAAGAAAGTCTAAAAGTAGTGTTGAACAACCCTATTTATATTGGATATACTAGATTTACAGATGGTGGAATGGGAAGAAATTATGATAATCCTAATATTGTTTTAACAAAAGGAAAACATGAACCTATCATATCAGATGAATTATGGAATAAAGCTCAAGAAAAAATAAAAGAACATAATAAAATATGGTTCAAATACAAAAAGCCATCAGTAAAGCATCAATATTGGCTTCGTGGCTTGATAAAATGCTCTAATTGTGGCAAGAACCTTATAATGATAGAAAGACACTCAGGAAGCAAAAAAAAGCCATTTTATCAATGCAATGGTTATAACAAAAAATCTTGCAACGAAAGTCATTCTATATTACAGGAAAAATTAGAGGATGCTTTACTAAATGAATTAGAAATAATATTTAAAGATAAAATAAATATAAATATTGTTCAGTCTAAATCCGAAACAAATGAAATATCTGTTATAAATAATTCAATTAATAAATGTAAAAACAGATTAGAAAGAATAGAAGTTGCATATATGGATGGTATAGACTCATTAGAAGAATATAAAATAAAAAAGAAAAAAATAATTGAAGAAATAGAGAAACTTAATGCTGAACTTCAAAATATAAATACTAAAGAATATGAAGATTTAAAAAAAGAAAGAGTCTATTCTTTATGTGAATATGCTCATAAAATATTAAAAGATAATAAAATAGATTTTAAAATAAAAGAAAAAATTGCCAATGAATTATTTGACAATATTATATACAACAAAAAAGAAAACACATTATATGTCACATTTAAAGAAGTATAGAGTCCACTCAATAGTGGACTTTTTTATTGAAAACATGGACTTTTTAACACTTACACCAAATTGTCTTTATATCGATAATATCAGGGTGCATATTTTCATAGATAAATTTAGCTGCACTAACAA
>OGDF01002796.1_pt1 | contig 22748 bp, 23 predicted proteins | sample 1570141 | NCBI WGS metagenome assembly OGDF01 (sample SAMEA4370581, study PRJEB24528) | human gut metagenome | reverse complement strand
TTTGTCTGGACATAAATTTACCCCCTGATGTAGTAGTTTTAGTTTCCTACATCAGGGGGTGTTTTGTCTATTGTCCGTTTTTATTGGACCTGTTCATACACCGCCAGGTCCTATTTCAAGCACTACTGTTTTTAATAGCTGATGTCAAAGCCGCCTTCGTGATCAACTGCTTTTACACTCACAGTCACACATTCTGGCACATCTACGGTGGCATGCCCGTCGGTCGTAAAGTTCTTGCTGTAAAGTGTATCGCCTTCTAAAGAATGTACTTGTACCGTCAAAGCGCCGTCCTCGGTGTCTACACCAATGTGCAGCGTATCCCCATCGCCACGCAGCTCATTGTCACAAGAACCTTGAAAACATGTGTAATCTGCATGCCAGGAATCGGCGACCTTCTTTTCCATGTCGCTGAAATTCATGCTGGCACCAAACGATGCCACCACACCCATGACGCTCCACATAGCATACAGGATCACCACCACTGTAAGCACAATCAGAATGATCCTTTTACGATTCATATCATTTTCCTCCCCGATCCGAAGCGTTTTGTCATCCCCCGACGACAAAACATCTCCTCATTATGAATATTGTAACAAATTTTTTCACATTTATACAATAAAAATCAGGGGTAGCCTTTCCCCTGATTTTTTAATAGTTTGCATTATCACATGCGCCGTCTTTCATCATTTTTCACTGTTCAACGCATCATATCTTGAACAGTATCAAACGTTTTGCTGTAAAGGAAGCAATCCAGTGGAATGCGTCCTTTTGGCATTTCCAATACAATCGACGCTTCCTCAGCACGCACAAAACCGCGATGGTCATAAAACTGGTAGGTACAGGCATTGTCGGTCTGCAGGAAAAAGGTTTTCCCAGGTTCTGCCGCCGCCAGCGCCAACAATAACGCCGACCCAACACCCCGCCCCTGAAAAGCAGGATCGACCGCAAGAAAGAGAATCTCTCCGTCGGGGCGCACCCTTTGACGATAACGCCGATCAAGTTCGGCCGCCGTCCGCTCATACAGATCCGGCCCGCCTTTGAAAAACAACGCCATGACCGCCTCCGCCAGCGCTACATAGCTCCGCGCCAGCCAAGAACGTTTTTGCACCGTTTCGCCATACACTTCCGCCAGAAGCACCCCAGCGAAACATCCATCTTCATATGCTGCCAGCACCTGCGTCGCACGGCAGCGCTCCTTCAGCCAGAAATGCATGCCTTTGATCGCAAAGCGGACCGCCTTGGCCGCATCGCGTCGACGCAGCGAACGAATCTCCACCATCATACTCCCTCCCTGACTGCCATTGTACCACAGCGCACAAAAAAACGGCAGCTTGCAAAGAAACTGCCGTTTTGACTGTCATCATAAAACATCCCGTGCTGCGATCCGCGTGCGTGCGATCAGCCATGACAACACAAAAAATGCCAGGCTAAACACCAAAAGCACGGTTGTTGTGAGCTGACGATCGTCTGTCACGCGCGCTACTGCAATAAAAATGCCGGTCATCAGCGGATAGGAAAGCATCATGCTGACCATTGCTTTTTCATCGCTGAAAAGGTAATAGCTCGGGATCATCACACCGCCGCTGAAAAACGCCATGGTCACGGCAAGGCTGAGATACAGCTGCACCATCTCTGTGGCCACTGCCGTGTCTGGTCTGATCGTCACAATGATCCAACTGATGACAATGCCAACCACAAAGCCCAGTACACTGAACAATACATAGAGCAAATATTTGCTGTCAACGACCGCCTTTTTTGAAACTGGCAAGGTGGCCGACAGTTTGCGCCAGCCGCTGTGCTTGTCGGTGCTGATGGTGGTGGCACTCATGATGCCGAACATCACTGCGCCAATAAGCACCACAACCCACGGCGTCACAATCACAGACATACCGGCACCAATGATGGCGTAGGTAATAAGAATCAATGCCAGACCAGCACGCACCAGGTAAAAGTCTTTCAAAAGCAAGCCTTTCATCTTAGTTCTCCCCCTTTACATACAGGAGCATAATTTCATCAATTGTTGCCGGCGTTACCATGGCCTTTGGATATTTCCGCGCTGCCGCTTCGCGGTCCGCCACCAACACCTGCCATTCGTAATCCATCTTGCGGCTGCGCAGGCAGTCTGCCGGATCCAGTGCTGCATGCTGCGCATCGCTGCACTGCAGAATGCCATACTGTTCCAGCAGTTCATCCTTTGGCTCCATAAACGCCACGCGTCCCTCGTGAAGAAAAACGATATAATCAGCAATCTTTTCCAAATCGCTGGTGATGTGTGAGCTGACGAGGACGCTGTGGTCTTCTTCCTGCACAAAATCCAGCAGCATGTCCAAAATATCGTCGCGCACCACAGGGTCCAGTCCGCTGGTCGCTTCATCGAGAACGAGAAGCTTCGGATGATGACTGAGCGCCACCGCAATGGCAAATTTCATTTTCATCCCTTTTGAAAACTGCTTCAATTTTTTCTGAGGCAGGCCAAACTGCGCCAGCAACTGTTCAAACAAGGCGTCGTCCCAATGCTGATAAATATTCGCCATGATGTGGCCGATTGCGCGTGGCGTCAACATCTCCGGAAAATTGCTGCCGTCAAAGACCACGCCGATCTGTTCCTTGGTGGCATTGGCCAAAGCTTCGTCGCCCAGCACCACAATGCGCCCTTCGTCCTTGGCGATCAGGCCCATTGAAGCATTGATGATGGTGCTCTTTCCCGCACCATTTTCACCAATGAGGCCAACGATGGTGCCTTCCGGCACTGTAAACGACACATGATCCAACTTAAAGCCCGGATACGTCTTGGTCACATCTGAAATCGTCAATGCATTCGTCATGGTCAATCCTCCTCATAGAGCAATGTCAAAAGGCCTGTCAAATGATCGAGGTCGATGCCGCTTTCACGGGCAATCTCGATGGCCGCTGTAAAATGTTCTTCAATGCGTTTCTGTTGTTCTTCCAAATAAAAATCCTGGTTCTGCGCCGACACATAACAGCCTTTGCCCGCTGTTGTCTCAATGAAACCATCCTGTTGCAGCGCGTCATAGGCTTTTTGCACCGTCAGCACACTGATGTGCAGCGACTTTGCCAAAGACCGGATGGATGGCAGCGCCTCGCCGGCCTGCAGCTCGCCGCTCATAATCTGTGCCTTGATCTGGGTCACAATCTGTTCATAGAGCGGACGACTCGCCTTGTTGCTGACCGATATCTGCATACATTCACCGCCTTATACTGTATTGCTTTGATATGTACAGTATAAGTCAGTACAATACGGCTGTCAATATCTACACACAAAAAAACAGCAGATTCGCCACGAATCTGCTGCGTCTGTTTAATCCACGCACGCATCCAATAGTTTGAAAGCCAGAAAGCACACCACCAACACACCTGCCACAACAGCAATGTGAACGCTGCAGAGGAAAGTGGTCAGATAGATGCTGGCCAGCAAAGACGCTGCCAGCACCACAAACACCAGGACGAAAAGCCTGCCCAAGTTGTCGTCGAAGGCATGGCGGGAGATGCTGTGAAAAATATAAAACGCCGCTGCCAAAATCAGCACTTGTCCGATCACATCGCCCAAGGTCAGCGGCAAATACGGCCAATTCTGCGCGCCCACCATATCAATCACCCCATAGGCCAGCCAAATGACCCCAAGCACCACAAACGCCAACAGCACACTGCGTACACCGTCCAACAAGCGTTCTTTTTGTGAGCGCGACGGCAGCGCCGCAATCACCGCCTCACAAAAGGCCTGCGCATCCTCACCCAGCACCTCTTCCGCCGTGCGCCCCTCGGACTGGGCATCCAGGAGCATATGCGTGATGTCCCGCCGCACCAGCTCCTGTTCGTACTCGCTGATGTTCGCCGAGCGAATGTAGACAACGATGTTCGTCATCACCTGCTGATTGTCCTTGTTCAACTGAGCATCCAAGGCATTGTTGGCGCACAGCAGTTCTTTTGTCCGTTTACTCATGGTCATTCTCTCCTTCAAGCCTGTCTTTTGTCAATAATACGAGCAACAAGTAACCAGGCCAATCCAACAAGCGCAACCACGCCAATGAACAGAACCATATTCACAACGATCATTGGCTGTCCGAAAAAACTATTGATGATCACATCTCCCGCGATCAGGCAACAAAATAATACAACATATAAGCCAATCACTCGCCTCGGCATGTCACTGAATGCATACTGTGCGTTGTTCCACGAAATATACCAAGCCAAGACAATGAAACCAAGATAAAGCCAAATTCTTCCAGCTGTGAATGGAATATCCGGCCATGTGGCCAAATTGTTGAACAGATCCAAAACAATCCAAACCGCCAGGAAAACGAACAGCTGCGCCAAAAATTGCTGTGCCAACGCCATCCACTTCAGAACTGGTGACAAACGTGGCACCGCCGCGATCACCTCATCGCAAAAAACACGGTAATCATCGCCGATAATCTCCTGCACGGACTGCCCGCGCGCCTGGCCATCCAACAGCATATTGACGATATCGTGGTAAATCAATGTTTTCTGATCAGCACCAACATCAGCAAAGCGAAGATAATCTTTCATCTGCTGCATAAATTGCGCATAGTCAGAATGAAGTTCCGCTTCCATCTTTTTAATCTCTTTTCTAGCGATACGTGTCCGTTTGCTCATGGTCGTTTCCTCCTTCATCCACATGTTCATTCAGCCAGAAAAAGGCCCCCACCAGCACCACCTGCACCGCCACATTCACCACAAGCGGCAGCATAAATAATGGCTCTGTCAAAAAATCCGGTAACTGCACCCAACGACTGCCTATGTTTATGACATATAATAATGCAAAAAATGCCACATAGTACAACACTTTTCGACGCAAAGAAAATTGAACATCGGCCTGCCAGCGTCTGCGTGTCACAGAGATCCGCGCGCACGCCCAGGTCAAAAGCATCAGCAAAAGCACTTGCAGCACCGTAAACGGCACACTTGTCGTTACACCATAATATTCTTTGACAACCTCCCACATTCCAGGAACCGACGAGTAGGTCAAATAAATCTGGATGACAGGCACTAAAAAAGCCAGTGCCCAGCCAAGAGCCAGCCCGCCAATACCATCGCGTCCCATCCGCAGCCGCCGCTCGCGCAGCGTAGGCTGCGGCAAAGCATCAATGATCGCATCACAAAACGCGCGGTGATCCGTCCCCAAGACGTCTTCAAGGCTGCGTCCCTGTGCCTCTGCCTCCAACAACAGTTGTGCAATATCACACTGTACACTCAGCCGATAATAAGCGCCAATTTTTTTCAGCTTTAAATAAGCAATCATCTTGTCCAATGCAGCTGCCGCAGTCGGCGTCAGCTTTGGATATAAATCGTACAGTTCATCTTTCAGCGCACGCGTCCGTTTGCTCATGGTCGTTTCCTCCTTCATCATTGTCGTTCAGCAGCGTCTGCACGGCGGCGGCCATTTCGCCAAAATCACTCACAAACTGGGCCAGTTCTTCGCGGCCAGCGTCGGTGAGGTGGTAGTATTTGCGCTTTGGGCCGACATCGGAGGCACGGTAGACGGCTTCCAGGCGGCCGTTTTTTTCCAAACGCAGGAGCAAAGGATAGATGGTGCCTTCTGTGATTTTCCCAAATCCATAGTGTTCCAGCTGCTGCGAAATTTCGTAACCATAGGTTTCATTTTGTGCGATGATGGCGAGCACACAGCCTTCAAGCACACCTTTGAGCATTTGTGATGGTATCATGGGATCACCTCCAGCTATCTTGCAAAGCAAAGTAGTTCTTTAACTATATTGTATTGCAAAGTAGCTAAGACTGTCAATATGTAAGCACAAAAAAGAAGCATTCGCTGGGAATTCCCATACGAATGCTTTTTGTCTATGTTAGGCCAGCGAACGCTGTTTGCTGTCAGAAAGATGCCGCACCGTCCAGAGCATGGTGCAATAACAACAAAGGCCGCCGATAAAATTGGAAATTGGCTCTGCCAGAAACACACCCATAACGCCGAGACCGCCAATCCGTGGCAAAATTATCGTCAGCGGCACCACAATGATGACCTTGCGAAACAGCGAAAAGAACGTCGCTTGTTTCGACTTACCAAGACCAACGAAGGTGCTCTGCCCCACCGACTGAAAAGCCATGAAGAAGAAGCCAAAGAAAAAGAGATGCATCGCCGGCGTGCCTTTGGCGAGCAGCTCCGGATCCGAATTGAACACATGCATGATGGGCTGCGGCAAGAGAAAGATGATGAGCCAGCACAGCGCCATATACACGACAGTGACAGGTGTGGTGAAACGGATAATCTGGCGAATACGGTCCAGTTTGCGGGCACCATAGTTGTAGCCGATGACCGGCTGAGCCGCGTTGGTAAAACCATGCAGCGGCAGAGACACCACATCACGCACCGAATTCAGCACGGTCATGATGCCAATGTAAATGTCGCCGCCATAAATGCCGAGCATGTTGTTGGCTGCCACTTGGACAATGCCATTGGTGGCCTGCATGACAAAGCCCGCAACGCCCAGTTGTGTGATTTGCTTGGTGGCGGTCAGATCGATCCGCGCCTGACGCACCCGCAGCGGTGTCAGCGAGCGACGGCTGGTGAGAAACGCCATGACCCAGATCACTGACAACAGCTGTGAAATGACGGTGGCGATGGCTGCCCCAGAAATGCCCAAATCCAGCACGAAAATAAAAACAGGGTCGAGAATGATGTTGATGATTGCTCCAATGAGAATGGTGAACATCCCTGTCTTGCCATAACCTTGCGCGTTGATAAAACCGTTCATGCCTGTCGCCAGCATGACCAGCGGTGTGCCAATAAGATAGATGCGCAGATAAGCAGCACTGTATGGATAGGTTTCATCACTGGCGCCGAACAAATAAAGAATCGGGTGCATAAAGACGAAACACAGCACCATGACCACCACCGATGTCAGCAGCAACAGCAAGAAAGCGTTTTCCATATAACGGCGCTCAGCGGCCTCATCCTGTTTGCCGCGGGCAATGGAATAAAGCGCCACGCTCCCAGTGCTGAACAGATTGGTAAACGCCATGATGATGGTAATAATCGGAAAGGTCAGACCCAGCCCAGTGAGAGCAATGGAAGACGTCCCCGGCAAATGGCCAATATAAATGCGGTCGACGAGATTATAAGCCATCTGCACCAGCTGCGCCAAGGTCATTGGAATCGCCAGATCAATGATGTGGCGTGGAATGCTCCCAACTGAAAAATCATTTTCCACACTCATTGCCTGCACCTCCTTCTGCACGCGCTGACGCGGCATGCAGCCCATCAATATAGCTCTGCACGGCCAGGCGGTACGACGCCGCCGGATCAATGACAGGCTGGGTAAAATAGCCCGCTTCCTGCAGCATCAGATAGCCATGAATGAGCCCGCGCAGCATGCGGTGCATGGCGACCACCTCCTGCGGCGGCAGATGATACGCTTCAAGTGCACTGTAAAACGGCGCCAATGTTTCTTTAAAGGGGCCGCTCAAGGCCTCACCTTCTTTATTGCGCATGGCAATCGTCGCTTTGTAAAGTTCGGGATTCTCTTTCCCAAAACGATAGTACGCCTCGGCCAGTGCCCGCACTGCATCATCCCCCTGCTTGCCGGCGATGGCCGCGCTCAACACATCGTGCACCTGTCCCATCACCGTTTCGCCAACAGCGGTGTACAGTTCGTCGATGTTGGCCACATGGTTGTACAGCGACGCCGCACGCACCCCCAGCCGTGCAGCCAATTCACGCAGCGAGAACGCATCCAGCCCCTGTGCTTCGATCATGGCCACAGCCTCAGCAACAATAAGATCTTTTGTCAAGCCTTTTCCCATATACGTATCCCCGTAACTAACAATGTTAGTTACGATTGTAAACTAACACCGTTCGTTTGTCAATAAAGACGCAATATTCCTCTTGACAATGCTCGCCAGTATGGTATTCTATATGTAGAATTTTTATATATAGAAATCCTACATATTATTTTAAGGAGGCGATACCGTGTATTATCCGCTATCTTCTCTGCTCATCGAGTGTCTCATTCTGGCGATTGTTCGCGAGCAAGATTCCTACGGCTACGAGATCAGCCAAACCGTCAAACTCGTTGCCGCGATCAAAGAATCCACCCTCTATCCCATTCTGAAAAAGCTCGAAACCAACGGTTACCTCACCACCTATTCCAAAGCCTTCAACAATCGAACGCGCAAATACTACCATCTTACCGACGCCGGGCGCGCTCAGCTGGAATTTTTGCAGCAGGAATGGCAGGAATACCGCAGCACCATCGACGGCATCATTGAAGGGAGCATTCGACATGAATAACGAAACCTATCAGCGCATTCTCACCAAAGACGAGTATCTTGCAGAACTCAGCCGCTATCTGCGCAAGCTGCCGCAGGATGATTACGAAAGCGCCATGGCCTACTTCACCGAGTATTTTGAAGAGGCCGGTCCTGAAAACGAAGCGCAAGCCATCAACGACCTTGGCACGCCGAAAGAAGCGGCCGCTGAATTGTTGCAAAATCTCCTGCACGATGATGGACAGCAGCGCAAAAGCGACACCGCACGCACATTGAAAATCGCAGCGATTGCCATGCTGCTCTCGCCGCTTGGCTGGCTTGGTCTTATCGTTGGCGGCGCGCTGATGATTGCAGCCGCTGCTGTGATCATCGCCATCATCGCCAGCGCCATCGCTGTCGATGCCGCGCTGTTTTACAGCGGCGGCGCGCTCATCATGTACACCATCACAACCCTTGGCCACTCACTGCCTGCCGCCGGGGTTGTCGGCGGAAGCGGCATTCTCTGTCTCGGCCTCGGCCTGCTCATCATCACCATCGGCCTTGCCCTTTGCCGCGGCATCGTCCATGGTGTCATGCTCCTGATCCGCCGTCTCTCCCAGAAAGGACGTGTCTAACCCATGAAAAAGCTCAATAGGATTCTTCTTGTTCTCAGCCTTGCGCTTTGCCTGGTCGGCGGCGTGCTGCTCGCTGTCGGAGCCTTTGCAGGCGGCATCGACGATGCCCAGGAAATTGCCGGCACCCGTACACGCACCTATAGCCAGGAAAAAACGCAGCTCGAAGACTTCACAACCATCGACGCCGATCTCGCCCTTTTGGATCTTGAAATACGTCCTTCGGGCGATGACCATGCCTATCTGGAATACCACATCGACGCTCCTCTGGACCGTCAACCACTTGAAGCAGCCGTGCACAATCAAGTGCTCACCCTGCGTGATTGGCGCGAAGACGAAAGCAACGACGTCACACCTTCCGTCTCCAATCTCCTCAGCTGGCTGCCGTACGGCGAACAACGCAGCATCAATAACAGCGAAGCCATTCTCTATCTGCCTGCGACCACCTTTGCGCGCTGCACCATCGACATGGATCTTGGCGAACTCACCATTGATGGACTGAATGCCAACGCGCTTAATCTATCCCTCAGCGTCGGCGATCTTACCCTTAAAAACTGCACCTTTGCCAGCAGCGACATTGACCTTGATCTAGGCAACGCCAATGGTGACAACATCTCCATGACTGGCGACAACAGTGTCAGTCTCTCCACCGGCGACCTTTCCTTCAAACTGACAAATCCAGATGCTCTGAACATTAACGCCGATACAGACATCGGCGATGTTAACACCAATGACCGCTACAATGGCAACCTGAGTGACAGTCACTTCAGCCAAACGCCCGACAACGCCGCAGGAAGCCTGACCCTCTCCGCCGATCTCGGTGACATCACACTCGAATAAACGAAAAGAACCGTATCCCAGCTTTGGGATACGGTTCTTTTTCGTCGCATGCTTACGCTTCGACCTGACGCACAAGGTTGACCATTTCGATGGCGGCCATGGCGCTGTCGTAGCCTTTGTTGCCAGCTTTGGTGCCGGCGCGTTCAATGGCTTGTTCAATGTTTTCAGTGGTGACGACGCCGAAGAGCACTGGCACGCCGCTGGAAAGGGAGACGCTGGCGATGCCTTTGGAGACTTCGTTGCAGACATAGTCATAGTGGCTGGTGGCACCGCGAATCACGGCTCCCAGGCAGATGACGGCGTCGTATTTGCCGCTTTCGGCCATTTTCTTCGCGATGAGCGGGATTTCGAAAGCACCTGGCACCCAAGCGAGGTCGATGTCTTCTTCCTTGACATCGTGACGGAGCAAGGCATCACGGGCACCTGCGATGAGTTTAGAAACGATGAATTCATTGAAACGCGCAGCAACAATGCCGATTTTAATACCATCCGATACGAGTTTTCCTTCAAATGTGTTCATAATAAGGCTTCCTTTCTTTTTTAACAATCAATAATTTAAGAGATGACCCATGCGGTCTTGTTTGGTCTTGAGATAGAATCGGTCATAGTCATTGGCTTCCATCTGAATTGGCACGCGTTCAACGATTTCCATGCCAAATTCTTCAAGCTGGTAGACTTTGTCCGGATTGTTGGTAAGCAGACGCATACTCTTGACGCCAAGCTCGCGCAGAATCTGCGCACCGATGTAATACTCACGTTCATCGGCTGCAAAGCCAAGAGCAAGGTTGGCTTCCATGGTGTCCATGCCCTGATCCTGCAATTCGTAAGCACGCAGCTTGTTGATGAGACCAATGCCGCGGCCTTCCTGGCGCATGTAAAGGAGCACGCCGCAGCCTTCGCGTTCGATCTGGGTCATGGCTGCAGCGAACTGCTGGCCGCAGTCGCAGCGCAGGGAGCCAAAGGTGTCGCCGGTAAGGCATTCTGAATGCACGCGGCAGAGCACGTTCTCGCCATCGCCAATGTCGCCTTTCACAAGGGCAATGTGGTGTTCGCCATTGAGGCGGTTGACGAAACCATAAGCCTTGAAGTCGCCGTATTTGGTCGGCATCTTCACGACAGCAGCCTGATCAACGAGTTTTTCATGGGTCTTGCGATAATCCTGCAGATCCTTGATGGTGATGAAGGTCAGCCCCCACTCTTTGGCAAGCTCAACCAGCTCGGCGGTGCGCATCATGGTGCCATCTTCACGCATGATTTCGCAGCAAAGGCCGCATTCTTTGAGCCCGGCAAGGCGGCAGAGATCGACAGTGGCTTCGGTGTGGCCATTGCGTTCCAACACGCCGTTCTTCTTTGCGAGCAGTGGGAACATGTGGCCTGGACGGCGGAAATCTTCCGGCTTGGCATTCTCATCCACACACGCCATGGCAGTGATGGAACGTTCTGCGGCAGAAATACCCGTGGTGGTATCTACATGATCGATGGAAACGGTGAAAGCCGTCTCGTGGTTATCCGTATTGCGGGTAACCATCTGGGGCAAACGCAGCTTCTCAATGTATTCCGCACTCATTGGCATACAGATGAGGCCTTTGGCATGGGTAGCCATGAAGTTAACATTTTCTGTGGTGGCAAATTCTGCCGCACAGATGAGATCGCCTTCATTTTCTCGGTCGGGATCGTCGGTCACAAGAATCAGTTTGCCTTGACGCAGATCTTCCAAGGCTTCTTCGATGGTGTTAAAGGTTGCCATATCTATTTCCTCCTAAAAGCCATATTCGGCTAAAAATTCTTTTGTAATGCCGCTCTTCGCAGGCGCTTCCACTGGTTGGAGCAGTTTTTCAACATATTTGCCAATGATGTCACATTCCAGATTCACCGTATCGCCTTCGTGACGTTCCCGCAGCACCGTCTGTGCCACGGTGTGCGGAATGGCCGAAATAGAAAAATCATGTTCGGTCACTGCAGCCACCGTGAGGCTGATGCCGTCAATGGTGATCGAGCCTTTCTCAACGATGTAGCGCAAAAGTGCCGGCTCACAGGCCACGGTGTACCAAATGGCGGTATCGTCGCGCCGCAGTCGCGTGACACGGCCGGTGCCGTCTACGTGCCCGCTGACGATGTGCCCGCCAAAGCGTCCATCGGCAGCCATGGCCCGTTCCAAGTTCACATGGGTGCCGCTGGCGCATTGGGCCAATGAGGAACGGTTCAGCGTTTCATGCATGACGTCTGCCGTGAAACCGCTGCTTGTCAACGATGTCACCGTCAGGCAAATGCCATTGACGGCAATGCTGTCGCCGATCTTGGTGCCTTCCAGCACCTTCTCACAGGCGATGGAGAGCACGGCCGAATGAGCACCGCGGCGAATGCCGCTGATGGTGCCAACTTCTTCAACAATCCCGGTGAACATGGCCGGTCACCTCGCTTTCGATCAAGAGGTCTTCACCAAGACGGGTGATCTCGGTAATGCGCAGCTGTGCCGCTTCGTCAGGTGTATCAATGCCCGCGCCTTCCACCGGTGTCTTGGCGTCTCTACCGCCAAAGAGTTTTGGCGCAACATAACTGCACACCTTCTGCACAATGCCCGCTTCAAGCGCTGCCCAGTTCAAGGTGCCGCCGCCTTCCAAAAGCACGCTGTCGATACCCTCTTCGCCAAGGCGCTGCATCAGCGCTGCGAGGTCCACATGACCTGCATGTTCTGGCAGCACCCAAACCTTGCAGCCAGCTTCTTCATACGGTGCCCGCTTTTCCGGCGCCGTCTCGCACGCAGCAATGAGCACTGGCGTTTCTTTCGCCGTCTGCACCAGTTTGGCATCCAGCGGCGTACGCAAATGCGTGTCACAAACAATGCGCAGCGGATTGCGTCCGCCTGGCAGCCGGCAGGTAAGCTTCGGGTCATCCGCCAGCACGGTGCCCACGCCAACCATAATCGCTGCATAACGATGACGCAGCGCATGGCCATGTGCACGCGCTTCTTCGCCAGTCACCCAGCGTGACGCACCAGTATGGGTTGCAATCTTACCATCGAGGGTCATTGCAGCCTTCATCACCACAAAAGGCTGCTTGTGACGAATATAATGTAAAAAGACTTCATTTAAGGCATCGCACTCAGCGCGCAGCACGTTCTCTGTGACGCTGATGCCATGGCTGCGCAAAATTGCAACCCCTTTGCCCGCCACCAACGGATTGGGGTCGGCCGACCCCACCACCACACGACGTATGCCTGCTGCAATGATGGCATCGGTGCAAGGCGGCTGCTTACCATGATGACAGCAAGGCTCCAAGGTCACATACATGGTCGCTCCTTCCACCGATTCTGTCGCATGCTTCAAGGCATTGCGCTCTGCATGCAAGTCGCCGTAACGTTCGTGCCAGCCTTCGCCGATCACACGTCCATCTTTCACGATCACCGCGCCCACCATCGGATTGGGCGACGTCCATCCGCAGCCGCGCTCTGCCAAGGCCAGCGCCTGGCGCATATAATCCTGATCGTTCATTGGGATCACCTCACAAAAGAAAAAGCCCTGAACGATCTTGACCGTTCAGGGCTAAAAGTTTTTGAAAAAAATAAATCTGGAATGATTGTCATTCCAGAGCCTTCGCACGTGAAACATTCACGCGTTCCATCTTCTTTCATCCAGACTGTACTGTCGGCTTCGGAGTTTCACCGAATCATGCGCATCGCGCTCGTGGGCTTTACCACCGGTAGGGACTTGCACCCTGCCCTGAAGATTTGTTCTTATTCACTTATCGATTTCATCATACGCCTTTATAGAGAGACTGTCAAGATCGATGTAGAAATATATCGACAATTTTCACCATAAATATCCATAAAGAACCTTTGTACACCTAATGGATAAATGCGACTTGTATTGTTGTGCAATTTGTTTTACTATTTATTATATTAAATCAATTTTTTAAGGGAGGCCTCCTTAATATGGAAACGCTGTCAAAAGATACCTTGATGCACATTCGTCCAGTTTGGGCTGAAATTGATCTCGATGCCCTCGCATTTACCATTTCTTCAATCCGTGAACGTGCTGGCAAGGACCGCCATGTCGCCGCCGTTGTTAAAGCCAACGCTTATGGCCACGGTGCCGTAGAAATTATTCCAACACTTCTGGAAAATGGCGCTGATTTTCTCTGCGTGGCACTGCTCGATGAAGCACTTGAAATCCGCAAAGCCGGATTCACCGATGTACCAATCTTGATTCTTGGTTACACCGAACCACAGCGTGCTGCTGAACTCGTCAAGTACGATATTCACCAAGCTGTCTTCACCTATGAACTCGCAAAAGCCATGAGCGATGCCGCTGTTGAACAGGGCAAAAAAGCATTGGTGCACATCAAAGCCGACACCGGCATGGGTCGTATCGGTTTCCTGCCTACCGAAGAAAACCTCGATGCCATCGTTGACATTCTCTCCCTACCTAACGTTGAATTCAGCGGGCTCTTCACCCACTTTGCAAAAGCAGACTATGCCGACAAGACTTACACCCATCTGCAGTGGGAACGTTACAACTACTTCCTCGATGGGCTTGAAAAACGCGGCTTTACGCCAAAAATCCGTCACTGCGGCAACAGCGCTGTCATCGTTGACCATCCAGAATACTTCCTCGACATGGTACGCCCAGGCATTATTCTCTACGGCGTATACCCAAGCGATGAAACCCAGAATCAGAACATCGACGTGAAGCCAGCGCTCAGCCTCAAGGCCCGTATTTCCAACGTGAAACGCGAACACGCCGGCGAACGCATCAGCTACGGCGGCACTTACGAAACCGCTGAAGGCGATGTCATTGCCACACTGCCTGTCGGTTATGCCGATGGCTGGATGCGTCTGATGTCCAACAATGGCGAAGTGCTCGTGCACGGCAAGCGCTGCAAGATCGTTGGCCGCGTCTGCATGGACCAGTGCATGATCAACGTCACCGATGTGCCAGACGTCAAGATTGGCGATGAAGTGGTCTTGATCGGCAGCCAGGGCGACGACCGCATTTCCATTGAAGAAGTTGTAAACCGCATCCCAACCATTCCTCACGAAATTTTCTGCGACATCAACCGCCGCGTGCCTCGTGTGTATCTCAAGAATGGTGAGATCGTAAAGATCACACAGTACCTCTTAGACTAATAATCACGCCGCCTGTCGCCCTTTGCGGTTGACAGGCGCGTGCTGTCTTTGTAGAATAATAGGTATAGACTTTACGAAATTATTCATCATTGATAAAAGAGGAGACATGAACCATGTATGTATTTGTACAGAGCAATTTTACCGATGCCCCTCATGCCTTGCATGAAGTTGAAGACTGCCTTGCTCGTGGTCTGACCACCAACGATTTTAAGGTTTTCATTTCCCCGGAAGGCGACGCTAAGATGTCCGCCAAAGAACCACCGGTTGTTGAAGAACCAGAAGAAGCACCAAAGGGCAAGAAAAAAGATGAAGGTCCTAAATTTGACCCAGCTGGTTACCTCTATTGGGCAAAACTCAAAAAAGAAGTACCAGTCAACATCATTGACCCTAGTGCCATTGACAACCTTGACCAGCCGGAAGAAGTGAAGCTCGCTCTTCATGGCTCCCGCACACTGCTCGATCAGGGCCATATGCTGATCGTTGTCATTCAGCCAAGCCAGCCAATCGACGAAAAGTTTGACTGATCCCTGTTGCATGTTCAAGAGACCTGCTGCAAACCGCAGCAGGTCTCTTTTATGTCTGTAAAGGCTATACACCGAGCTAATAATTTAATATTATGACATTTTAATTATGTATTGACATTTATAAAACTTACGCTGTACAATTTTTATATCAAAGAGCAAGGGTGTTCGTTGAACGAACACCCTTGCTCTTTTTTCGTTTTCCAGGCTTTTGAATGTGCGTTACACACAGCGCTGGAAAAGTTTTTAAAGAAATATCCAGGAAATGGCACACGCTATGCCATGATGCGCATATTGTTGTCACGATCCGCCCTCATTGTCAAGAAAGGAGCCTGTTATGAACGCATGTGAACACACGTCCCACAGCCTCTATGATCCGCGCTTTGAGCATGATGCCTGCGGCATCGGTGCTGTGGTCGCCATCGATGGCAAACCGTCACACGAAATCGTGTCCGACGCGCTGCACATCGTTGAAAAACTGCGTCACCGCGCTGGCCGTGATGCCACCGGCAAGACAGGCGACGGCGTTGGGATTCTCTTGCAGATTCCCCACCGCTTGTTCGCCACCGTCGCCCAAACACACCACGTCGATCTCGATACACCACGCAGCTATGCAGTCGGAATGTTTTTCTTTCCACAGGATGCGCTGACCCGTTCTCGACATCGCCGCCTCTTTGAGGTGATCCTCAACAAACATCATTTATCGCTTCTTTTCTGGCGGCAAGTGCCGATCCATCCAGAAATTCTCAGTGATGCAGCGCTTTCCTGTATGCCATACATTTGCCAGTGCGTCATCCAGCGTCCGGAACATGTGACAAGTGATCTCGCCTTTGACCGTGCGCTGTACATTGTGCGCCGCGAATTTGAGCAATCTGTCTCAGAAACCTATGTGGCGTCCTTGTCCTGCCGCACCATCGTCTACAAAGGGATGTTTTTGGTTGAGCAGCTGCGACGCTTCTACGCCGATCTGGAAAATCCGGACTGCGCATCAGCGCTGGCGCTGGTGCACTCCCGCTTCTCGACAAACACAACACCAAGCTGGGAACGCGCCCATCCAAACCGACTGATTCTGCACAATGGTGAAATCAACACCATTCGCGGCAACATTGACCGTATGCTGGCACGCGAAGAAACCATGCATTCGAAGATCTTCTCAGAAAATCTCGACCAGATCTTCCCAGTCGTCAACCCTTCCGGTTCCGACTCGGCCATGCTTGACAACACCCTTGAATTTCTCATGTTCGCTGGCATGGAACTGCCGCGTGCTGTCATGGTGACGATTCCAGAACCTTGGCAAAAGCAGCGCGACATCAGCCGTGCCTGCCGCGACATGTATCATTACTACGCCACCATGATGGAACCATGGGACGGCCCTGCCGCCATTCTCTTTTCTGATGGCGACCAAGTGGGCGCTGTTCTGGACCGCAATGGTCTGCGGCCGCTGCGCTACTATCAAACCAAAGACCGCCTGATCCTGGCTTCAGAGGTCGGCGTCTTAGAAGTACCCCCAGCTTCCATCCTGAAAAAAGGACGTTTGGAACCAGGAAAAATGCTGGTGGCCGATTTGATTTCCGGTGTCATTCTCGAAGACACCATCATTAAAGAAAAATACGCCAGCGCTCAGCCTTACGGCGAATGGCTGGACCGCGAGCTGGTCCTGTTGACGGATCTGCCAACAGCGAAAACACGCGTTGAACGGCACCCGCAAACACTGCGCAGCCAGCTCTACAAAAACTTCGGCTACACCTTTGAAGATATTTATCATTCCATTTTACCAATGGCCGCCTCGGGCACAGAGCCCATCGTTTCCATGGGAACAGACATTCCTTTGGCAGTGCTCTCCGAAGCTCCACAGCCATTGTTCAACTATTTCTATCAAATGTTCGCTCAAGTCACGAACCCGCCAATTGATGCGTATCGTGAAGAAAGCGTCATTGACACAACGATCTACGTTGGCACCGACGGCAACTTGCTGGAAGATTCTCCGCAAAACTGCCGCGTGCTGCAGCTGGACAGCCCCATCTTGACCAGCATCGACATGCTGAAGATCAAGGCACTCGACATGCCGGGACTGAAAAGCGCTGTGATCTCTATGCTGTACTACTGTAACACCTCACTAGAACATGCGCTGGAGCGCTTGTTCATCAGCTGCGATAAGGCTTACCGAAACGGCGCGAATATTCTCATCCTTTCCGACCGTGGCGTTGACGAAAACCACACGGCGATACCTTCTCTGCTCGCCGTTTCGGCCTTACAGCAGTATTTGATTCATACAAAAAAACGCACCGCGGTTTCCATCATTCTGGAAAGCGCAGAGCCGCGTTCGGTGCATCACTTTGCGACACTTCTCGGTTACGGCGCCACTGCTGTTAATCCATATCTGGCACATGAATGCATCGACGAACTAATCGAAAAAGGTCTGCTTGACCGCGACAGCTCTGTGGCCATCGACGCCTACAACACCGCTGTCAAGAACGGCGTCGTGGAAATCGCCGCTAAAATGGGCATTTCTACCCTGCAGTCTTATCAAAGCGCACAGATCTTTGAAGCGGTCGGCATTTCATCAGCGGTCATCGACCGCTATTTCACAAACACCATCAGCCGCATTGAAGGCATCGGTCTCGACGACATCGCCAAGACTGTGGACTGGCTCCACGACCGTGGTTTTGATCCAATGGGCCTGCCAAGCAGCACCACCCTTTCTACCACTGGCATGCACTGTCTGCGTTCTGAACCTGGCTCAGAAGACCATCTTTGGGACGCCAAAACCATCCTGGCTTTACAAAAAGCGGTGCGCGAAGATTCTTATGAAGCGTTCCAAGAATACGCCGATCTTTCCAACCATGTGGTGCACCCTCACACCTTGCGACGGCTGCTGGATTTTGATTTCAGCCATGCAACACCAATCCCGCTGGATGAGGTGGAACCGGAAACAGAAATCGTTAAACGTTTCAAAACCGGCGCCATGTCGCTCGGCTCTATCTCACCAGAAGCCCACACCTGTCTTGCCATTGCCATGAACCGCATTGGCGGGCGATCCAATTCAGGTGAAGGCGGTGAATCACCAGACCGGCTGCAGACCGAATCCGGCTCGGCCATCAAGCAAGTAGCCTCTGGCCGTTTCGGTGTCACCAGCGCATACTTAACCAGTGCCAAAGAAATCCAAATCAAAATGGCACAAGGTGCCAAGCCTGGTGAAGGCGGGCATCTGCCAGGCAAGAAAGTCTGGCCGCACATTGCCAAGCTGCGTTATGCAACACCTGGCGTGACACTGATCTCGCCACCACCGCATCACGATATTTACTCCATTGAAGACCTTGCACAGCTCATCTACGATCTCAAAAATGCCAACATTCACGCCGATATTTCCGTGAAGCTGGCCAGTGAAGCCGGCGTCGGCACCATCGCTGCAGGCGTTGCCAAGGCAGGCGCCCAGATCGTACTCATATCCGGCGCAGACGGCGGCACTGGTGCTGCACCGCTCAACTCGGTCCATCACGCTGGGCTGCCATGGGAACTCGGCTTGGCGGAAGCGCATCAAACACTGATCGCCAACAACCTGCGTTCCTGTGTGCGCCTGGAAACCGACGGCAAACTCATGAACGGTACCGATGTGGCCTTTGCCTGCATCCTTGGTGCTGAAGAATTTGGCTTTGCCACTGCACCACTCATTGCCCTGGGCTGCAAAATGATGCGCCTGTGCAACAACGACAACTGCCCGATGGGCATTGCCACACAAGATCCTGAACTGCGAAAGAACTTTACCGGCAAGCCGGAATATGTCGAACGTTTCATGTTCTTCATTGCCCGACAGCTGCGTGAATACATGGCCGCTTTCGGCGTGCACACCGTCAGTGAGCTCGTCGGCCGCACCGATCTTTTGAAAGTGCGCGATGAAGCTTCGGCACCACACGCCAGCGCCCTTGATCTCAAACTGCTTTTAAGTCAATCATCGCTGTCGATGACGCAATTCGACCCAGCGCATGAATTCAACTTTGAACTGGAAGACACCTTGGACGAACAAGTGCTTCTGCCAATTCTCAAAGGCCACGAACCACCTGTCATCAAACTCACCTGCACCAACCGTGCTTTCGGCACCCGCTTTGGTGCGGCGCTGACCCGCCGTTATGGCACAGAACTGCCGGCAGACAGCTACCATATTCGCTGTCAAGGCGGTGCCGGCCAATCCTTCGGGGCTTTCATTCCATCTGGACTGACACTGGAACTGGAAGGCGACAGCAACGACTACTTTGGCAAGGGGCTTTCCGGTGGTACACTTATCGTCTATCCGCCACACGACAGCGTCGTCGTTCCGGAAGACAACATCATCATCGGTAATGTCGCCCTCTACGGCGCCACCTCCGGAAAAGCTTTCATCAACGGCGTTGCCGGTGAACGCTTCTGCGTGAGAAATTCCGGCGCCACCGCCGTTGTCGAAGGCGTCGGTGAACACGGCTGTGAATACATGACCGGCGGCTGCGTGCTGATCCTCGGTCCTACTGGCCGCAACTTTGCTGCTGGCATGTCCGGCGGGACGGCCTATGTCTTTGACGAAGATTACAGGCTTTATCTCCACGTCAACAAAGCATTCATCGACGTGGCACCTGTCAATGAACCGCACGACGTTGCCGCCATCCGCAGCCTGCTCGAAGAACATTATGCGGCCACCCATTCGCCGCAAGCCCAACGCATTCTCAGCCATTTCGCTGAAATGATCGGCTTCTTCAAAAAGATCATTCCACGGGAACAACGGCTGATCAATGAAGAAATTGCCGCTGCCGAACTGGCAGGGCAAACACGGGAGGAAGCAGCGCTCACAGCCTTTTTGAAAAGGAGGTCAAGCCTATGAACGACCTGAACTTTTTGAAGCATCAAACGGAAGCCCAACGCTGTTATGGCTGCGGCGTGCCATTTTGCCAAACTGGCACCGTCATCGACGGCAAACAATTTGGCTGTCCGCTCCACAACTTGATTCCAGAATGGAACCATATGCTTGGAAACGGCAATTTGCAGCAAGCGGTGTCCCGCCTTCTGCAAACAAACTGCTTTCCTGAAATTACTGGACGCATTTGTCCAGCATTCTGCCAGCAAGTTTGCCTCCATAAGGAGGTTGACACACCGGTGCAAACCCGTGCCAACGAGCTTTTTCTCGCTGAGTACGCCTTTGAAAAAGGGCTGATTGCACCGCTGATACCGACGGTGTATTCCGATTGTACCATCGCCATCATCGGCGCTGGTCCGATGGGATTGGCCGCTGCACATTATCTCAGTGCTCGTGGTCACACCGTCACTGTCTACGACAAGGCCGCCGCTCCTGGCGGACAATTGTTGACAAACGTGTCTGAGAAACGTCTGCCTCGAGACATTCTCGCACGCCGCATTGCATTACTCGAGGCACAGGGCGTTGAATTCCGCACCAACGAGGAGGTTGATGAGGAATCTCTCAAAACGTTCTATGATGGAGTCGTCAACTGCACACACGGTCAACCGCGACCTTCTGTGGCGCTGGCAATCGCCGCAGGCACCAAAGCAGCGGCTGACGCTGAAAAAGCATTGATCGGCTATACCAATCTACTCTAAAAACAAAATATAGGAAACGGCGAGGGTGTCGTTTACGAAAAAAAGAAGGGTTCACTTATGACAATCGAAATGATCGTAAACGAAATGACAGGCTTCTGGATGTTCATCTGTCTGATGTTGGTCTTCTTCATGCAGTGTGGATTTGCCATGGTTGAAACCGGGCTCACACGTGCTAAAAACGCCGGCAATATCATCATGAAAAACCTCATGGACTTTTGCATCGGCACCATTGCATTCATCATTCTTGGCTACGGCCTCCTCTGTGGCGACACAGTAAGCGGCTTCTTCGGAAAATACGTCTTTGTATTCTCTGATTTCCAGGCTTTTGATTGGTCCTCATTCTTCTTTAATCTCGTGTTCTGCGCCACTGCAGCCACCATCGTTTCTGGTGCAATGGCAGAACGTACCAAATTCTCCGCTTACTGCATTTACAGCTTCATCATTAGTTTCGTGATCTATCCTGTAGAAGCGCATTGGATTTGGAACAGCGACGGCTGGCTCAACAATCTCGGTTTCGTTGATTTTGCTGGTTCCACAGCCGTTCATATGTGCGGCGGGGTTGCAGCCCTTGTTGGTGCTAAGATCCTCGGACCTCGTATTGGCAAATACACCACCCATCCAGACGGCAGTGTTAAAATCAACGCTATCCCAGGTCACTCCATGACGCTCGCAGCTCTTGGCGTGTTCATTCTCTGGTTCGCATGGTACGGCTTTAACGGCGCTGCTGCAACAGATACCACTCATGCAGCACAGATCCTCGTTACAACCACCATTTCCGCTGCACTTGCCAGCACCGCAACCATGATCTTCACCTGGGCAAAAAATGGCGCCCCTGATGTTTCCATGACCCTCAATGGTGCACTGGCCGGCTTGGTCGGCATCACCGCAGGCTGCGCCAATGTGGACGCATTCGGTGCCACCGTCATCGGTATTGTTTCCGGTATTCTCGTTGTTATCGTTGTCGAATTCGTTGATCAGAAACTCAAAATCGACGACCCTGTCGGCGCCATCGCTGTTCACGGCAGCTGCGGTGCTGTCGGCACCATCCTCGTTGGTTTCTTCGACTACACCAACGGCCTCTTCTACGGCGGCGGCGTTCATCTGCTCCTCGTACAGCTCCTCGGCGTTTGCAGCGTCATCGTATGGGTGGCAGTAACCATGACCATCGTCTTCAAAGTCATCAAAGCCACCATCGGCCTGCGTGTTACCCGCGACGAAGAAGTTGAAGGTCTCGATATCAGCGAACATCATCTCGCAAGCAGCTATGCAGACTTCATGTACACCAGCTATCCAGTCGTGCCACCAACAACCATCGCACCAGTGGAACAGGCTGTACCTGTTGAATTAAAAGAATCGTCCCAGGCTGACGCCACCTTCACCAAGATTCAGATCATTACCAACGAAAACCGCTTTGATACTTTAAAAACTGAACTTGGCAAGATCGGCATCACTGGCATGACCCTCACCCACGTTCTCGGCTGCGGCACGCAGAAAGGCAAAGACCGCTACTATCGTGGTGTTGCCATTGGTTTCGAACTGATTCCTAAGATTCAGCTGGACATCGTTGTCTCGAAAGTGCCTGTTGAAGATGTGGTCAACGCCGCTCGCAAAGCCCTTTACACCGGCAACATCGGCGACGGCAAAATCTTCATCTACAATGTCTCCAATATCGTTCGCATTCGCACCGGTGAAACCGGATACGACGCACTCCAGATCAATGAATAAACAGGCACACAAAAAGCGCTGTCGCTCAAATGAGCTGTCCCCAAAAAGTTGGACACTATGAAAATTAAATAACTTGGTTCTTTA
>OGDF01002775.1_pt1 | contig 22863 bp, 15 predicted proteins | sample 1570141 | NCBI WGS metagenome assembly OGDF01 (sample SAMEA4370581, study PRJEB24528) | human gut metagenome | reverse complement strand
ACTCGCCCAACAGGCTCTTGGTGATGGAAGCGGCGGCCTTCTTGCCGGCGCCCATGGCCAAAATGACGGTTGCGGCACCGGTTACGATGTCGCCGCCAGCCCAGATGCGAGGATCGGTCGTCTGGCCGGTCTCCTCGTCGGCGATGATGTAGCCCCACTTGTTGAGCTCCATCTTGCCGCCGATCTTCTTGGCGAAGGGGTTGGCGTTGGTGCCGATAGCGGAAATCGCAACGTCGCAAGGAATTGTCTCGACTGCGCCCTCGATAGGAATAGGACGACGGCGGCCGGACTCATCGGGCTCACCGAGCTCCATCTTCTGGACCTTGACGGCACACACGGTGCCATCCTCGCCGGCGATGAACTCGAGCGGGGAGACGAGCGGCATGACCTCGACGCCCTCTGCCTTGGCGTGATGCAGCTCGGCACGACGTGCGGGCATCTCCGCCTCGGTGCGGCGGTAGGCGATGATTGCGCGCTCGGCGCCCAGACGCTTGGCGGTACGCACTGCGTCCATAGCGACGTTGCCGCCGCCAAAGACGATGACGTTCTTGCCGTGCTTGGTGGGCGTATCGTACTCGGGGAACTTGTTTGCCTTCATGAGGTTCACGCGCGTGAGGTACTCATTGGCGAAGAACACGTTGGGCAGGTTCTCACCGGGGACGTTGAGGAACTTGGGCAGGCCAGCGCCGGTAGCGACGTAGATGGCGTCGAAACCCTGCTCAAAGAGCTCGTCAGCCGTGGCCATGTTGCCCACGACAGAGTTGTACTCAAAGTGGACGCCCATTTCCTCGAGACCGTCGATCTCGCGCTTGACGACTGCCTTGGGCAGACGGAACTCGGGGATGCCGTAGACGAGCACGCCGCCGCCGGTGAAGAACGCCTCGAACACGGTGACGTCAAAACCGTTGCGGGCAAGCTCGCCGGCACAGGTGATGCCGGACGGGCCGGAACCAACGACAGCGACCTTCTTGCCGTTCTTGGAAGCCATCTTGGGCGTGGATGCGAGCTCGGGCTGGTCGCCTACGAAGCGCTCGAGCTGGCCGATAGCGACCGGTTCGGACTTCTTACCGCGGATGCACTTGCCCTCGCACTGGTTCTCCTGCGGGCAGACGCGGCCGCAGATGGCGGGAAGCATGGACTCCTCGCGGATGGTGTCGAGTGCGCCGCCGTAGTTCTTGTCGCGGATCTGCTCGATGAACTTGGGAATGTTGATGTTGACGGGGCAACCCTGAACGCAGAGCGGCTTCTTGCAGTCGAGGCAGCGGTTGGCCTCGGCAAGAGCCATCTCCTCGGTAAAGCCCTTGTCGACCGGGCGGAAATCGCAAGCGCGCTCGGCTGCCGGCTCCTCGTTATCCGGGGTACGCGGCGACTTCATATCAGGAACAAAACGACCGTTTACTTGTGGCATGCGCAGCTCCCCTCCTCATAGGCCTCGAGGGATTCTTTCTCCTCGGTGTGGTATGCAGCCTGACGTGCGCGGAGGTCGTTCCAGTCGACCTTGGTGGCATCGAAGTCGGGGCCGTCGACGCAAGCGAACTTGGTCTCGCCGCCGACCTCGACACGGCAGCAGCCGCACATACCGGTGCCGTCGACCATGATCGGGTTGAGGCTGGCGGTGATGGGCGTGTTGTACTTCTCTGCGGTGAGCGTCGAGAACTTCATCATCGGAACGGGGCCGACGCAGAAGACCTGGCTCACTGCCTTATTCTGGAGCAGGCGCTCGAGCGGGGCGGTAACAACGCCCTTCTCGCCATATGACCCATCGTCCGTGGTGATGTGGATGTGGTCGTCGTCGAGCAGCCCGCGGAACTGGTCCTCAAGCAGCAGGAGGTCCTTGGTGCGGGCGCCCATGATGGCGTGTACCTCGTGACCGGTCTCGACCAGGTGCTTGGCCACGGGGAAGGCGATGGCGAGTCCGACGCCGCCGCCGATGACGGCGCAGGGGCCGTCTGCCATCTCGGTGGGAACGCCGAGCGGGCCCACGACATCGCGCAGAGAGTCGCCGGCCTCGTAGGTGGACAGCATCTCGGTGGTCTTGCCGATCACCATGAAGATGAACTCGACCCAGCCCTCGTCACCGTTCCAGCCGGCCAGGGTAAACGGGACACGCTCGCCCGTCTCGTTGGCGCGGACCATGAGGAACTGTCCAGCGTGCGCATGCTTGGCGATTGCGGGCGCCTCGATGCGGAACTTGAACACCTTCTCAGAGAACTGCGTCTTTTCAAGGATCTTGTACATAGAACCCCTCTCTTATTGCAGAGGCCAGATCTTGCCAGCTGATGCAGGCGAGCCGGCCTCTCTAACGACGCGTAGGCGGCATGGCGATATGCACGCATACGATGCCGATTATACCCTTGAGGAATGGCGATATATAGGGCTTATTGGTGGGCGGTATTTTTGGATAGGTAAAAGAAAACCCCACGTAAACGACATTGTCTACGTGGGGCGGTCCGTGTGGTTTCGGAAAGGGTAAAGGCCGGTGCACACGGTGTTTTCGCGATGGCGGGAATGGCTGCTCCTCAGATTAGGGAATGGTTGCTCTTCGGATTCGAGGATGGCCGCCTTGCGTGCCAAAGCGCTTCGTTTCCCGCTGCCTATTTAATGCTTGCCGTTGTTGGCGGCAGAGCCGTTTACGTGGTCGCGCGCAAAGATGACGCCGTGGACGAGTGCTATTCCGGCAGCCTCTGCGGCGCGAGCGCATGTGTCGGCGAAGTCATCGGCCTCTTTGGCTCGTAGCTGCTTGAGCACAAAATCTGCTACCGCCATGCGGCCCGGAGGATTGCCGATGCCCGTGCGGATGCGGCTGAAGTCACGGCTACCGAGCTTGTCGATAATCGAGCGGAGCCCGTTGTGGCCGGCGTGTCCGCCACCTACCTTGACACGCACGTCGCCCGCGGGAATGTCGAGCTCATCATGAATCACGAGCAGCTCTTCGGGGCAAATCTTGTACTCACGGCACAACTTGGAAATGGGACCGCCCGAGGTGTTCATGTACGACTGCGGCTTGACGAGCACGATTTGGCGCTTACCGCCTTCTTCTTCGGCATCGTTGATGTTGATGATGGCGACAAGTGCGCCCGCCTGGTTTTTCCAATAGGTGACGCCCGCTTGGCGTGCGAGCGCATCGATGGCACAGAAGCCGGCGTTGTGGCGAGTGTTCTCGTACTCCTCGCCCGGGTTGCCGAGTCCTGCGACCATGCGGATTTTCATCGGTTGTGCAGCTGCCATGCTGCTCCTTTCATCGTTTTATCGCTTGCTATGGTGCGCGACACCGCTGCGGCTGTCAAATCGCGGCGCCTGCGCGACACCGCTGCAGCTGTCAAATCGCGGCTCCCACGATGATTGCGAGCAGGTCGAATCGCGCGGGTGACGTACCAACTCCCGTTGCGGCTGCCAAACGCGCCGTTTGCGCAGCAATTCGCAACACGATAGTCCGAGACATCGCAAAAATGGGAAGGTAATCAAGAAGGTGGTAAAGTAAAATATCTCGATTCAACGGTAACGGTCAGGACGGTTGGCGCGTGAGCCTGCACGAATCAAAACATACTCCGAGTTGGCTGTATGCGGGGCGATCTGAGCTCTGCGCTCTCGCGTGCTTCTTCTTTGTGTTCCTTGCAGGCATGTATATGTTCGACGCGCGTATGGAAACGTTCTTTGCCGCATCGCTTGTCCCGGCATTCGAAAGCCTCATTTTGGGAGCGAGCGTTATCGGCTTCCTCGTGCGTCCGCTTCTTTACTACCGGCACCCCAAACAGCGCCATAACGTGTCCATTCTCATCGGAACGCTTACGACCGCAGCGCTCATCTTGATGCTTATCGCCGATCGGACATGGGTTGTTATTGTGGGCGGACTCGTTGCGTTTGCCTCGCTTGGATATGTGGGGAGCGCGGCGCATGCGTTTGTTGCACGGCGCTACGCGGGCTCTCCGTATACGGCGCGCGCCGTCGCCGCCGCGTATGCAGCGAGCGTCGTGCTGCAGTTCGCGTGCCATATGCTCGTTCCGATTGAGATCGTCAAACAGGGCCTGGTTGTTGTGTTGGCAATTGTCTCGGTGAGCATCTTGCATGCGGTTGCCCAGTCTCCAGCGGAGGAAGGGCTTGCGTGGGATGACAGCTCGATTGTCGGAGACGCCCCGACGCAGGAGTCGAAAACGACCGCGGTACGTTTGACCGTTGCGATGTTCTGCCTTACGGGAATTTTTGCCGCGCTCAATGCGGCGCTTACTGCCTCGCATGCCTCGGGAAGTATCGACTTGGGCGATTGGTCGCGTCTGATTCTCGCAGCAAGCGCTCTGGTCGCCGGCTTGCTCTTCGATACGCACAGACGCCGCCATATGAACATCATCATGACGTCGGTCGCCATGCTGTCCACGATTTCGCTCTTTGTGCTGATCTGCGGAGGTAACCCGCTTTTGGGCGCCCTTGTCTTTTATCTGGGCTCCGGCTTTTTTGTCGTGTTTTTTACCACGTCGTACATGGAAATCGCGTCGAATATGCGCATGCGCGAACTGTGGCCGAGCGCGGGGCGCATCGTCAACAATATCGGGTCGCTTTTGGTGAGCTCGCCCGCCGTTGCGCTGGTGGCCAAGGGCGATGTACTGGGCGCCGTGTCCGCCGCAATCGTGCTGTTCATCGGTATCGCCACGTCGCTGCTTACGCGTTTGGGGGACGATGAGTCGGGCCTGTTGCGTGGATCTGTCTCGGACGGAGCCTCGGGTGCTGACGCGGACAGCGCCTCCGCGTCCGCCGCGTCTTTTGAGGTGGCGTCGGTGAGCGTTGAACACGAGCTTTCGTTCGAAGAGCGCGAGGTCCTGCAGGCCATCGTGAGTTCGGACGAAAGCGCTCAGGCGATTGCCGATAGTCTCTATCTCTCTCGCTCAACGCTTTATCGCCATATCGGCTCGATGAATAAGAAAACCGATACGTCTTCTCGTGCCGCTTTGATTAAGGCGTTTTGGACCTGGACGGACGTGTCGTAGGCAACGCGGACCGCCCTGCCCGATCATTGGCGGCATGGCTGTTCACGCCCTGCCGTAGCGGTGTTTCTGATCGCGCAAATTGATAAAAGCAATGGAGATAACTATGCAAAAACGGGACCTGCCCAGGGGAATTGGCAGGTCCCGCGCGGTCAGGGAGTCGAGTCAGGCTCCCTTATGGAAGGTCGTCCTTCCGGTGCCTTTGCGCTAGCTCCGGCGACGAGCGTAGACGATGAATCCGGCGCCTGCGATGGCGAGTGCCGTCGCGACGATGATTGCCGTGGTGCTCTCGTCACCCGTTGCGGGGAGAACGCGGCTCAGCATCTTGCTGATCGTGTGCGTCGGACCAGAGGAGCTCGGGCGCCTGGGCGTCTTGGGCGTGCCCGGGGTGTTCGGCGTCTTGGGAGTATCGGGCGTCTTCGGGCCGTCGGGGGTTTCGGGCGTCTCGAACGTGTTATGGAATGCGATCGCGTCGGCACTCTTCTCGCCCTTGGTATAGGCGATGGACGCTTCGAGTTGACCTTCTCCGTTGTCGGTAACGGTGACGGTTGCCGTATAGGCTGCGTCATCGTAGGTCATTCCCTTCTCGTCGCCCTTGACCTCGGTGATTGCAAACGTGTACGTGCCGGGCTTGTCGAACGTCAACTCGTCGAACGCGATATTGCCGTTCTCATCGTTCTTGACCGTCTGGTTGATACCGTTCGCATCGCCTTCGCCCTTGAGCGTAAAGCTGAACTCGCCGTCTTTGAGGCTGCGTCCATCGAGCGTCTTGGTTGCTGTGATCTTGACGCTTGCGGGGGCGGCTTCGTACACGTTAGTGAACGTTGCAACGTCCGCGCCTTCGAATGCGTGCGTTACGGAGAGCGTGCCGTCGCCGTTGTCGGCGACCGTCGTTATGACGGTGTATGCGGCGCCGCTGTAGGTCACGCCGCGGTCGACCGTGCCCGCGCCCTTTTCGCGCAGCGTGTACGTGTGCGTGCCGGGCTTGTCGTACGTGATGGAGCTGAGGGTGACGCTGCCGTCGGCGGCGTTGGTTCCCGTTGCTACCACGTCGTTGCCCTCGAGGAGCTCGAATGTGAAGGCACCGGCGGCAAGGTCGCGGCCCTCGAGCTTTTTAGTTACCGCGAGCTGGTCGGTTACGCTCGAGTTGACGGGCGTCACGCTATAGCTGTTGGTGAAGGTGAAGGCCGGGCCATCGGCGGGGTCGCGCGTGACGGTCAGGTGTCCTGCGCCATCGTCGGTCAGGGTGAAGGAAACTGTGCGCGTGCTTGCGGGGTCATTGGTCACGCCTGCGGCGCTTCCGCTTTCGGTGATGGTGTAGGTGAAGGTATGGGAGCGCGGACCGGCGGGCGTCTGCTCGTCGTTGACCGCCTGGGCAGCAGACTCGTTCTCGTCGAGCGTATCCACGGCGTCGGCAGGCTCTTCTGTCGTTGCTTTTGCGGGGGTAAAGGCGACCGTTTCGGCAACGGGGGCATCCATGATCATGTCGATCTGCTGCTCGGCGCCTGCATCGTTAGCCGCTCCGTCTCCGTTATTGGTTGCAACGGTGGGATTTTCCGCGGGTGCGGGCTCGTTTGTCTCGGGTGCGGGGGAGTCCGCTGCCGCTGTCGGCGTATTCGTTGTGTCGGATGCGGCGTCTGCTTCTGCTGGCTGCTCAGCGTCGGCGCTCTGCGTCTCTGTCTCGTCGGTGCTATCGGTGTCCGTGGTGCTGTCGGTTCCCAGCGCGCGGTTGAGGTCCTCGAGCGTAAAGGTGATACCGCCGAAATCGATGTCGCCGTTTTCATCGTTGGTGGCGGTGGTGCGCTCGGGCATGGGCGCGCCGTCTTCGCCCGTCACGGTGAAGGTGAACTTGCCCGCGATGCTCGTCGGCGTAAGCCCGTCGGCGGAAGTCAGGTTCTTGACGCCGTTGAGCTGCACGAGAATCGGGTCGCCCGTTGAATAGACGTTACGGAACACGCCGCCGTCGGCAGGCGTTGCGACCGCCTTAAGGCTGCCGTTGCCGTTGTCTGTGACGCGCACAGTTACGGCGAAGCTCTGCTTGGCAGCGCTCACGCCGCCGGGTAGATTGGTCGTATCCTCGTACGCTATGTATTCGATGGTCCACATAAAGTTGCCGTCATCGGCCGTGCTCTTAGTCGCGCGTTCGCCTTTGACCAAATCGTCCAACATCGCGATGTCGTAGGAGAGCTTTCCGAAATCAACGGTGCTACCCATGTTGTGCACGGTCTTGAGCGGTGTGGCGGTTCCGGCATACGCCAGGTGGAACGTGAACTCGCCGTTGCCGAGCGAGCGTCCGGTCATTTCCTTGGTGGCGATAACGGTCGCAGCCGAGCCGCCCTGCTCGTCGGTGGAGGCGAAGTAACTGTTGACGAACGGGACCTTTGCCGCTTCGGACGTCTTGCCCGTGACGTAGGTGTAGGCCTTATTGCCCACGGTGCCGCCGGTAATGGTCGTGGTTGCCGTGAGCTTACCCGTGCCGTCATCGCTCACTGCGATGGTTACCGTGCGTACGGGGGAGTCATAGGTGTAGCCCGGTGCGCCGTCGTTTTTCTCGGCAACGCTGTAACTGTAGGTCTTGCCGGCATCTTCCTGCGTGAACGTGACATCGCGCCCGCCGAGGACATCGATGGAGACCGTCGCGCTATCAGCTGCGGCGGGGGAGGTGAACGTGTTGGTGCCCTCTTTCAGGCCGAGCGCCTTGGCGGAGTCGGCATCCTTGGGCGTCACGGTAAAGGTGAACTGTCCTGCAGTCATGTTGTGACCGTTGAGCGTCTTGGTGATAACGAGACCGCCGGCTGCGGAGTAGCTCAGCTCGGATGTGTAGGTATTGGTGAACGTGGGGTTCTCGACCTTGGTGACGGCAGCGGAGAGCGCGCCGGACTTGTCGGTCGTGACCGTCACGGTGATCGTGGCATGGTTGGTGCTGTAGGCGATGCCGCTCGCGTCCCCGGCTTTTTCGGAGACGTCATAGACGTAGGTGCCGGCCTTGGTGTAGGTGATGGTGCCGAAGTCGATGGCGGCGGGGTCCTGTTTGTCCGCATCGGCCTTGGTCACGGTGATGCTCGTCTTAGACATAGCCTGGCCGTTCGGGTCGCCGGACTTGAGGCTTGCCTCGAACGTGAACTTGTCGGAATCGCTCCACTTGCGGCCTTCGAGCACCTTGGTCAGACCGAAGCTCGCCTTGGTGTCGAGCTCGGCGGGGGTGGTGCTAAGGCCGAACGTGATTCTGCCGTTGTTGCCCAAGTGGGAATGGACCTGCGTTGCCGCGGCAACGCTCGAGCTGTCGTTCCATTCGGGGTTGAGTACGTCGCGTGCGGTGTTGGTGATGTTGCCGCCCACAGCGTTCTTCTCGGTGTGGAGCTGGTCGATGAAGACCAGGCGTGCAGTGCCCTTGGCGAGGGCATAGCCTTCATCGTCGGTGGTGAGGGCACCCTCAAAACTTGCGATCATGCTGCCATCGATGGCGATGACTTCATGGGCGTCCTTTGGTCTGCCGTTGCTGTCGCGCATGACGTACTCGTTCTTGTAGTAGTACGTTGCGCCGCCTGTAGGACGCCTGGTCGCACGCTGGGTGCATGCCTCGTTGGTATAGAGGGGCGTTGTCTTTTGGAGGTAGTAGTAGTTGTTGGTCTTGGATGGACGGAAGTTTGCCTGCGTATCGCCCAGGTTGCCACCGGACCACTTGTTGGCAAGGAAGCTCACCGTGTTTGCGTCGCGGTCCCAGTTGGCGTAGATGTAGTCGGCGAGCCCGGCGACCTTATCGGGTGTGAATAAATTGTCGCGCGCGACATCCTTGACGCTCGAGGCGTATGTTACACGCAGAGGCTTGACGGCGTCGATGTCCGCTACCTCAAAGGTGCCCTTTGCCTTATCGATCTTGTATTGGCGCAGCGGGATGAGCGATGCGGGGACCTTGACGGTGATCTTGTCACCCTGACGCGGGTTCGTCTCGTTGTCCGCGCGCTCGACCGTGATGACCAGGTTTCCGGCTTCGCCATCGAACTCATAGGTATCGGTGTTGCCGCTCGTCGATTTGCTGGCGGCATCAAATTTCTTACCGTTGATTTCGGCACTGGGGAACCCGTCGACCTGCATGAAGTCGCCCAGCGCATCGGTGAATGTGATGTAGCCGGTCTTGTTCGTGCTAAAGCCGTCTTCGATGTGCGTGGGATAGCCTGCGCCCGTGGTGATGGACTGTGAAATGCCGTCGAAGACCTTTTCGAGTTCAGTGGCGGTTTTGGCTGATTTGTAATAGTCGGAGCCATCCGCGCGTGAGCCGAGCGTGCGGCTGGTGTAAGACGTAGCGGACGGGAAGTTGCTCGACACTGCGTGCATGAACCTGTTTTCATTGCTCGTGCCTGCGCCCTTGGGGTCGGCGTTGGGATTTGCTCCGCTAAAGATGCCGATGGTGTAGATGGTGGCGTCTGCGTCTTTTATCGCCTTGGCTGACGTGACGGCGTTGGTGGCAACGTTGCCCTCGAAACCGCTGCTGCTTGTGGGAGAGCCGTCGGTGAAGAAGACGACGATTTTCTTGGCGTCGCTGCGACTCGAGCTGATGCCCCGGGCAAGCTGCATGCCATAGTCGGCGCGCGTGGCACCGGAAGGACTGATTGCGTTGACCGTGTTTTTGAGGCTTGTTGCCCCGGTAGCGTCGCATCTCGTCAGATTCTTCATGACCTGCGAGTAGTTGTAGGTGTAGCGACCGCTGCGATAGGTGTCGTTTCCTACGCCCGTGGACTTGTTGCCCGCAAACTTGATGACGGCTACCTGGTGCTGTTTGTCAGCGGCAACCCCTTCGTTATTGGCGGTGATTTTATCGATGAAGGCGTTGGCAGCGCTCTTGAGCGCGACGATAGCCCTGGTTCTGTCTTCGTTGCCCATCGGGTCATCCATGGACCCCGATGCATCGAGTACCAGCACGATGTCGAGGGGCTTGGTCTCGGTGATAGTGGTGTCGGAGGTGGACGACATGACCGAAAGCGTGGTCAAAAAGTCGGACTTACCGTTATCCGCTGCGCGTACGGTTTTGTCCGTCCAGATGCGCCCGACATTCTGGGTCGACACGTTCGTTTCGTTGCCGCCGCCTGCCGCCCAATGGCGCCAGCGGTCGCGCGTGTCGGGGTCGACTTTGGTTGTTGCGGGCGGGCCCTCTCTGGTCCCGGCGTTTGAGCCGGCGTTTGCGTCTGGAATCGCCGCGAGGGCAATCGCTGGCAGCGCAAGCATGAGCATGATCGCTACCGTGACGATTCTTTTTGTCAATTTGCTCATTTGAGTCCCCTTCCTCTTGAGCCAGTCGTCCTGACTTTATTCTCGAGAAAAAGGGGAGCTCACAACAGGTGACATACGTTCCAATCGTATGTGAGACACCTGTCTCATGTACGCGTTTGCGCTGGTCAGAGAAGTGGGCGGCGCACGGTGGCGCACGGTTGTATGCGGCGACGTGCGGTTGGCAAAAAAGGCCCGGCGCGGAACCTGTAGGACAGGCGCGCGCCGGGGTGCGTGACAAATTCTGTGCGCTAAGGGCTTACAGCGCGAAGTCTCCGCCGATGAGCTTGGAGACCGGCTCCTCGTGGTAGACAGCGGCGATGGCCTCGGCGAACTCTTGGGCGACCGAAATCGTCTTGATCTTGCCGCCCTCTTCGACGGGGATGGCATCGGTTACGAGGCACTCGACGATCGGGGCCTCGTTGAGGCGCTTGACGGCCTCGCCCGAGAAAATGCCATGGGTGGCGCATACGTAGATGTCGCCGGCGCCCATGGCTTTGAGCTCCTTGACGTTGGCGCACAGGGTGCCTGCGGTGTCAATCATGTCGTCGTTGATGACGCAGGTCTTGCCCTTGATGTCGCCGATAATGCCCATGACCTCGGCGGCGTTATGGCGCGGACGGCCCTTGTGGGCGATAGCGAGGTCGCAACCGAGCATGTCGGACAGCTTCTTGGCTGCCTTGGCGCGACCCACGTCAGGCGAAACGACAACGAGGTTCTCGGTGTCGAAATGCTTGTCGTTGTAGTACTGGCCAAAGAGCGGCAGCGCGGAAAGGTGGTTGACCGGGATATCGAAAAAGCCCTGGATCTGGCCCTGGTGCAGGTCGAGGGTGATGATGCGGTCCACGCCGGCGCGCTCGAGCAGGTTGGCGACGAGGCGGGCGGTGATGGGCTCGCGCGGGCCGGCCTTGCGGTCCTGGCGGGCGTAGCCGTAGTGGGTGATAACGGCGGTGATGGAACGAGCGGATGCGCGCTTGGCTGCGTCGGTCGCGATAAGCAGCTCCATAAGCATGTCGTTGACGTTGTGGCCGGCAACGGACTGGATCAGGAACACGTCGGCGCCACGGACGGTCTCGTCGTAGCGAGCATAGATCTCGCCGTTGGCGAATTGTTTAAGGGTGAGGCCGGAAAGCTCGACCCCCAGGATCTTCGCGATCTTCTCTGCGAGGGGTCGGTTGGAAGAGCCGGAATACACACGAATGATTTTGCGCATGCTTTCGGACTTCGCGGGATCGATAATCGGCATTACCCTTCTCCTTTTTTCGAATGCCAAATAGATGCCAAGTGCATTGTACCTATCGGAGCGCCCGATAGGGCTCTTGGCGCGCGCTTTACATCGAACTGGCTATTTTTCGCGTGCAAGACGCTCGCGGTACTTGGCAGCCCAACCGTCGATATTGACCTGACGCGCGCGGCCGAGGCCAAGCGCGTCTGCGGGAACGGGTTCGGTGATGACGGAGCCCGCGGCGACAAGCGCGCCTTCGCCGATTTTTGCGGGTGCGACCATCATGGTGTCGGAGCCGATGAACGCATCGTCGCCGATGGTGGTCTTGTGCTTGTGGACGCCATCGTAGTTGCAGGTGATGGAGCCGGCGCCGACGTTCACGCCCGAGCCCATCGTGGTGTCGCCGATGTAGCTGAGATGCGGGACCTTGGAGCCCTCTCCGATCGTGGACTTCTTGATTTCGACGTGCGTACCGGCTTTGGAACCGTTGAGCATGTGCGTACCCGGGCGCAGATAGGCGCGCGGACCGCAGTCGACATTGTTTTCGAGCACGGCGTCGATCGCGACGGTCTCGTCGATGATGCAGTCGTCGCCTGCGCGCGTGTTAGTGAGGCGTGTGTTGGGGCCGAGCTGGCATTCGCAGCCAACGGAGCTTTTGCCGATCATGTGCGTTTGCGGCCATACCACGGTGTCTCGGCCGATGGTCGCGTCTGGTCCGATCCAGGCCTGAGCCGGGTCGATGAACGTGACGCCTTCGGCCATCCAATGCTCGTTGATGCGGTCGCGTGCGATGCAAGTGAGCTGCGCGAGCTGTGCGCGGCTGTTGACGCCGAGGCCGTCGCGGTAATCGTCGGCGTGGAAGATACCGACTTTCTTGCCCGCGTGTTTGAGAATCTCGAGCATGTCGGGGAGATAGTACTCGGACTGCGCGTTGTCGTTGGTGATCTCGCCGATATGGGCGCTGAGCTCGGCGCCATCGAAGGCATAGCAGCCGGCGTTGCATTCGAGCAGGGTGGAGGCCTCCTCGGGCGTGCAGTCCTTCTGCTCGATAATGCGCTCGATCACGCCGTTGGTATCGAGCTTGATGCGACCATAGCCGAACGGGTCGGGCGGCGTCATGGTCAACACGGTTGCCGCGGTGCCGTCTGCGACGGATGCGGCGAACTGGGTGACGGTTTCGGGCTGGATCAGCGGTAGGTCGCCGTTGAGCACGACGACGGGGCCGCTGGCGATGCCGGTTGCCTCAAGCGCGACCTTGACGGCATGGCCGGTGCCCAAACGCTCGGTCTGCTCGACCGTTTCGACGGGGACGGGTGACTTGGCATACGAGGCATCGAGCAGTGCGCGCATCTCATCGGCATGGCTTCCGATTACAACGATGACACGCTTGCAGCCTGCGAAAATCGTGGCGTCGACGATCCAGTTGATCATCGGTTTGCTCAGGATTTTGTGCGAAACCTTGCAATGATTGGATTTCATACGGGTGCCCTCGCCAGCGGCGAGGATGATGGCGGTTGCGTCCATGCAGACTCCCAAGGTTGATGTACGATTGCGGCTCGCGTGATGCGAACCGTGCAGAATAATACCGCAGGTCATGTGCACGCGCGCGGATACAATGGAGAGCGTTGTATCAGCAGATGGGGCGTGTTGCCCTCGCGCGTGTGCTCGTAGCCTGGGTTTAGGTGAAGAACATGCGTGCTGTGTGCGGTCATCGCACACTGAAGATGCGAGAGATGGGAGGCGATGGGCTTGAGGGGACAGAGAAATATCCAGGACGGACTCGGGGCGTTTTGCATGTCGCATCCGGCGGTGCCTGCAACCTATGTTGCGGTGACGCTCGTTCTCACCATGTCTTCGATGCAGCCCGCGCTCATCGCCATCTCGCTCGTTGGCGCGCTTGCGTTTGGGCTGACCTCGCGTGGGGCGACGGCGACACTTGCCGGTTTGCGCTGGCAGCTGCCGATTATTCTGCTGATTGCGGTGGTGAACCCGCTGTTCTCGGCATCGGGTTCAACGGTGCTGTTCTATATCGGTGCACGCGCCGTCTACCTCGAGAGCCTTTGCTATGGTGTGGCGATGGGCGGAATGTTCGTTGCGAGCGTGCTGTGGTTTGCGGCAGCGGCCGAGATGCTCCCGGCGGAACGCGTTATGGCCCTGCTGGGAAATCGAGCTCCCATCATCTGCCTCATGATTTCGATGACCATGCGTTTAATCCCCAAGTTCGTGCGGCGCGCACATGCGATCTTTGCGGCGCAAGACGCCGTGGCGCTTTCATGCGGCAGCGCGGAGCCGGATGGCGCACGGCTCGACGGCGCGCAGCTGCCGCGAAATGCCACGCGCGCCGCAGCTCGCGCCGAGCGCCGGGCAAAGACGCGTTCGCGCTTGCGCGCAACAAGCGTACTTATGGGCTGGAGCATGGAAGATTCGCTCGAGACGGCAGATGCCATGCGTGCGCGTGGATGGGGAGCCGTCGCGCGGCGCAGCACGTATGCTCGCTACCGTTTTACCGACGCCGACGCATTTGCCGCGGCCGGCCTCGTGATCGGTGGAGCGCTCTGCTCGCTCATCGCTTTTGGTGCCACGAGCCAATATGTGTTTTATCCCGTTATGAGCGAGCTGATCGCTTGGTGGGGGTATGTGCCCTATACGCTGTGGATGCTCTTGCCCTCCGCGCTTAACCTGGTGAACAAGAGGAGGTTCGGCTGATGCCCTCGCCGAATATCGCGGATTTCGCTTCCGATGCCGTAAAGCTCGGTGGGTCTGATTCCGTCCCAGCCATTTGCGTTCGCAACCTGCGTTTTTCATATGCCGGTTCCGACGCGGCGGTGCTCCATGGCGTCGATTGGACGGTGGAACAGGGCGCGTTTGCCCTGCTTGTAGGTAATACAGGAACGGGCAAGTCCACGTTGCTTTCACTGCTCAAGCCCGAGATTTCGCCGACGGGCGCGCTTGCGGGCAACATCGAGGTGTTCGGGCGCGAGCTTTCCTCGTTGTCGTCGCGTGAGTCCGCGCAAGAGGTCGGTTATGTGTTTCAGGACCCCGAGAACCAGATTATCTGCGAAAGCGTGTGGTACGAGATGGCGTTCGGCCTCGAAAATCTGGGCGAATCGCAGGACGAGATGCGCCGTCGCATTGCAGAGACCTGCTACTTCTTTGGCATGGACGACTGGTTCCGCGCGGAAACCGATACGCTTTCGGGCGGGCGCAAGCAGCTGCTCGCGCTCGCGGCAACGCTCGTGATGCGTCCGCGCCTGCTGTTGCTCGACGAGCCGACCGCCATGCTCGACCCTGTTGCCGAGAAGAATTTTCTGCATGCGCTGTTCCGCGTGAATCGCGAGCTGGGATGCACGGTCGTGGTTGCGACGCATCGTCCGCGTCCGATGCTCGAGTACGCGACGTGTGCGTTTCGCATGCGTGGGGGAGCGGTCGAAAAGATCGACGACCTGCAGGAGCTCGACGGTAGAAGGCCGCTGCTGGCGCGTGATGCCGCTGTCGATGTTGAGGGCATCGGGGGAGCTGGGGGTTCTGAGGAGACTGCTGGTAGTGCCGCATTTTCGGAGGCGGACCTGCGTGTCGCTGCGTCTGTTGCGGATTCTCCCGCGCAACCGAATATGGGGACGCGTGACGCCGCCGCGCCCGCACTCGATCTCGCTCGCGCATGGTTCAGGTACGGTCGCGATGGCGCCTGGGTGCTTCGCAACCTTGATCTTTCCGTTGACGTCGGCGCCGTGCACGCCCTTGTGGGTGGAAACGGATGCGGAAAGTCCACGCTGCTGTCGATTGCGGCGGGCACCAATAAACCGTTCCGCGGCAAGATGCGCCGTTCGGCGCGGTCGTGCGCGCTGCTTCCGCAGAGTCCAAAGGCACTGCTTACGGGGGAAAGCGCGCTCGAGGAACTCATGGAATGGGCGGGGCGCGCGGGCTATGGCGAGCCGGAGGCGCGCGCGATGCTCGGCCATCTTGGTCTCGGCGATAGCGCCCGCCGCCATCCATATGATCTCTCGGGCGGGCAGCAGCAGCTTCTTGCTTTGGGAAAGCTATTGCTGGTAAAACCGCAGATGCTTTTGTTGGACGAGCCGACCAAGGGGCTTGATCACGACGCGCGAGCCTTGCTCGCGCACGAGCTTCGATCGTATACGCAGATGGGCAACACGGTGCTTATTGCCACGCATGATCTTGATTTTGTCGAACAGGTCGCCGATACCGTCTCGATGATGTTCGATGGCGAGATTGCCGCCACTCAGCCGACTGCGGAATTTTTTGCCGGCAGCGTTTTCTATCGACCGTAAATTCTACCGACTGTAAAGACGGTTGCCCAAAGCGGCAACCCGCCTGCACCGCATGTTCGTGGGGACGATCGGACGGGGTCCAAATACGCCGAAGCAATTGCGTCGGAGTGATTCGCCCGAGCGCGTCTGCATGTATTTCGTACCTCCGCTAATGTGGCGGGGAGCCTACGGCTTGCTTATCGTCGTATAGCTCTGTAGAAGCGCCATTAGTTCGATACGGCTATTTACCTGCGTTTTTCTAAAGATATTCTCAAGATGCTTTTTGACCGTGCTCAACGGTTTGGTTAACCCGCTGCTGATGTGCTCGTTTTTGCCTATTATCGAGGGACGACCGGCGCTCAATTTTGAGGGGGTCACCGGATTTTGGGGCCAGCTTGTGCTGGCAATCGTCATCGCGCAGATCGTGAGCTTTCTGCCGCTCTTTGGCAAGACGGTCGGAATGTGCGTTGACTTCTTCAGCTTCGAGTCCGACACCCCCGGCTCGCGAACCTGCGGGACCATCGTGGGTGCAACGTTCCTCTTCTGCATCATCGGCTTGCTCGAGATTGCGTTCCAAACCGGTTTGGGCACAGTCGGCGATACCACGTATTTTTCTCGTTGGGCAAAGCTCGTTACCGGTGGCTGGGCATTCGTTGTTGTGGGCGGTCTGCTTTTCGACCCGTTTGCCCATGCGATTGCAGCGCGCGTGACCAGGCCGTAGAAGCTTCTGTTGCGGGAATCTTTCCTGCGGGAATTTCGCTCCTGAAGCTCGCGCCCTTTCGTTTGCCGTGGAGCTGCGTGCTACCATGAGCCGACGGTTATGTGAAGGGAGGCAGCGTTGGCGCGCGTGCTGCGACAGTTGGAGATTCCATTATTGGTGGCGGTGCCCGTCGTCATGATCGTGGCGCTCTATACAGGGGTTGCGCAGACCGCAATCCTGATGCTTGCCGTCGTAGCACTCGTGCTTGCGCTCTTTTTTGCCAGCTACGAGGCATCGACACCGGCGCTCAGGCAGATTATGCCGACGCTTGTCTTGGCTGCGCTCGCCGCGGCGGGGCGCATTCTTTTTGGACCGATTCCCGATTTCAAGCCGGTTTCGGCGATTGCGATTATTGCGGGAGCGACCCTCGGTCGCCGCAACGGATTTATGGTTGGTGCGCTTGCTGCTCTTACCAGCAACTTCTTTTTTGGCCAGGGCATGTGGACTCCATGGCAGATGTATGCATGGGGTACGGTCGGCTACGTGGGCGGCGTGCTCGCCGATGCCGGGTGCTTTGAGCGCGCGGACGGGTCCGTCCGCATGCCGGTACTTCTTGCGTATGGCTTTATGTCGGCGATGCTCTACGGCGTGATTATCAACGCGTACGACATCATCGGGTTCGTGCAGCCGCTCACTTGGGAGGGCGCGCTGACGCGTCTGGCGAGCGCCGTCCCGTTTGACGTGACGCACGGTATTGCTACCAGCATCTTTTTGGCGGCGCTCTATAAGCCGTGGTGTCGCCGCATTCGCCGCGTAGTTATGAAATACGACCTGCGGAGCGACCCCGGATTGCCTAAGTGAGTAGGTTTTTGCGCGCATGTCGAGTAGAGGAAAGGCATGCAACGCGTCTACCTGCGGTTTTGTTGAATGAAATTGCCGCTCTACTCAGTGCTTCGCCAAAAACCTACTCACTTAGCGTTCAATAGGCGTCAAACAGCCTCGAATAGACGCCAAACAGCTTCGAATAGATCCTAAGCAGCCTCGGTTGTCGAGGATTTGCCCCGTTTCCCTTCTATCGCATGCATCACGTTGAGCAAAATGAGGCCCAAAAGGCTTGCAGTGACGCTTGCGGCGAGCACGGCGCACTTGGCTACGAGCTGTTCCTGCCCGTAGCTAAACGACAGTCCCGAAATCAAAATGCACATGGTAAAGCCCACTCCGCCAAGTACCCCGACGCAGAGCATCTGACCCCAAGTGGAGCCCTCGGGAAGCGGAGAAAAACCACTCTTTACCAGCAATGCCGTTACCGCGATGATGCCGATGGGCTTGCCGAGCACTAGACCCAAGAACACACCCTGCGCGATATGGTCTCCGAGAATCGTTGCCGGGTCGATGCCGATAATGCGCAGCTGTGCATTAGCGAAGGCGAAGAGCGGCAGAATCAAAAAATTGACAGGCGTTGCGATTGCCGTCTCGACACGCTGCAGAGGCGGCGTCACGCGGTGCATGATGCGCTCCACGCGCTTTGCGATGCTGGTGAATTCGTGCTGCCCGAGCACGTGCATATCCGAGTCGTAGGTGTCATCGAGCTCTTCGCCGCGCGCGGTGAGCCACTCCTGCACATTTTCAAGCTTGATATCGCTTTTTGCGGGCAAGAAGAACGCAAGGATCACGCCGGCGAGCGTGGCGTGAACGCCCGAGTTATACATGCAGAACCACAGGATGAGCCCCACCACGATGTACCAGCGCGCACGATAGATCTGCAGGTGGTTCATAATCCAGAGGATCACACAGCAGAATGCAGACGCTCCAAGCCACGCGATGCTCGGCGTCTGTCCGTAAAACAGCGCGATCACGATGATGCCGAGCAAATCGTCCGCGATGGCGAGCGTCGAGAAGAATACCTTGGCGGCGGGTGCCACCTTATCGCCCGCGAGCGACATGATGCCGAGCGCAAATGCGATGTCGGTGGCGATGGGCACTGCCCAGCCGTGCATTGCTCCGCCCATGTTGAACACGGTGTAGATAATCGCGGGCGCGGCGACGCCGCCGCATGCGGCGAGAATCGGCATCATGGCTTGGCGCTGGTTGGTGAGCACGCCGGCGGTGAGTTCGTATTTAAGCTCGATGCCAACGCTCAAAAAGAAGATGGACATCAGAAAATCGTTGATGAACCCCTCGAGGGTGATCTGCCCCACGTATGGACCAATCTGAATGGCGAGTGGCGCCTCCAAGAAGGAGTGCACGGGGAAGAACGCATCGGTGTTGGCGACGATGACCGCAGCGATGGCTGCGAGCACCATGACTGCGGCGGCAATCGTTCCGTTGTTGAAAAAGCGCTGGTAGGTCGGTCTGCGCGCCGCGCGCTTGGCGACCGCGGGAATCGCAACGATATTCGATGGCGTGCTCGTCGCGCCTTCAGTCGAGGCGTCCGCTGGAGTGGATTGCGCCATGATAAGTATTCCTTTCATTTGCGAGGCGGTCGCCGCATTGTGGTTGCACGTATGCAAGGCAGGCACCGCGTGTCGCTGAAGATGGGTCGAAAACAAAGCTCCCCGCGGATGGGCGCTTGGGAGCGTTGATATGCGTTGATATGCAAGCAAACCGTATTTTCGTACTTTTGCTGTACGCGGAAGCCTAAAAGAGGGGCTTTTCCATCAGCCAGCCGCCCTTCGTTTCGCCGCATATTTTGAATCCGACGTGTTCATACAGCTTTTTTGCACGCAGATTGTCGCGCCGCACTTCAAGACCGAGCGCTTTCATTCCGTGCGCTTTGCATTCAACTTCGCATTGTTTGAGAAGGCGCGTTCCCAAGCCCTGTCCCTGAAACAAAGGCGAGACCATTACCTGAGTGATAAAACCTTTGCCGGATGCGGTGTCGTTTGCGTAGAACGAAATGCCTCCAGCGATCCGATTTTCGCTCGATATGAGTAGGGTCGTCGCGTGTTTTGCGACCTTAGCAACGTAGGCATCGTAATCGCTCATACGTTTCCACATGGGAGGCTCATAAGCTTGTCCCAGAATCGCCCACGCCTCGCGCAACTCCGTTTCGCTGGCGACGCGGGAAATGGTCCATGTCGAATCGCTCATTTTTAACCTTTCCAGAAAACCGGCGGCGCGGCGAGAACAGGGCGGTGAAAGTGCGCACGGGCGGTGTCGCCGGCTTTGCACATTGCATGTATCTGCCGGCCGGGCACGTGCCGGCTCCACGTTCGGCATGGTGCTGGCCGGCATTGCGGCTACGATCCGCTATAGCTCCATGCTGAGCGTGACGGGGCAATGATCCGAACCGAATATGTCGTTGCGAATGCCGCAATCGCGCACGTTGCCGGCAACCGAATCGCTCACCAAGAAGTAGTCGATGCGCCAGCCGGCGTTGTTCTTGCGCGCATTAAATCGATAGCTCCACCAGCTGTAAACGCCTGCGACGTCGGGATTTGCCGCGCGCCATGTGTCGGTGAATCCGGCGTCCAGAAGCTCCGTAAACTTGCCGCGCTCCTCGTCCGAAAAGCCGGCATTCCCCCGATTGGTCCGCGGATTCTTCAAGTCGATTTCCTCGTGCGCCACGTTAAAATCCCCACAGGTCACAACGGGTTTCCCGGTCTCCTGCTCAAGAGACTTCAAGAAGCGGCGGTATGCGTCGTCCCACGCCATGCGCACGTCGAGGCGCGCGAGCTCGTTTTGCGCGTTGGGCGTGTAGACGTCGACAAACCAATAACGGTCGAATTCGAGTGCGCACACACGGCCCTCTGTCGCGGCCACGGCAACAAGCTCCGCGGCATCGCCTTCGTCGGCATATGGCAGTACGGCGTCGGCGCGGAGCACCCTAAGCGGGTCCTCGCGACTGAACACGGCGGTTCCCGCATAGCCCTTGCGCTCGGCATAGCTCCACGTTTGATGGTAACCGGGAAGGTCGAGGTCGACCTGACCTTCCTGCAGTTTCGTTTCCTGCAAGGCAAGGACATCGGCATCGAGCTCAGTGACGATATCGGTAAAACTCGGCTCCTTTTTGAGCACGGCACGCAGGCCGTTGACGTTCCACGAAGCGAGATTATAGAGAGGCATGCGGTCTCCTTTGGATGCGTTTACGGCTCTAAGAGTAAGTCAATGTGCACACCCGCGCAGCCCGCACGGTGATGTGCCCACATACCGCGCATGCCTTCCTTTTGATTTCGTGCGACATCGCACCGCACCTGGTTTCGCAGACCGCACGGCGGATACAATAGTGAAGATGCATATGTACCGGGCGGACGCATCCGCCTTGGTTTATCGCGCGACCGCGCGGAATATTGGAGAGGATTGGCATGGCTCAGGATTCAAAAGTCTGGCGCTGCGGCAAATACGAGCTCAGGTTCGACCGCCCGCGCATCATGGGCGTGCTCAACGTGACACCCGACTCGTTTAGCGACGGCGGCGAGCATTTCGATACCGATGCGGCAATCGCCTACGGTCTCGAGATGCTCGACGAGGGCGCCGACATCATCGATGTGGGCGGCGAGTCCACGCGCCCCGGCTTCACTCCCGTTGATCCCGATGAGGAGGCGCGCCGCGTGCTGCCCGTGGTCCGTGCGCTCGCAAAAGAGGGCGCCATCGTTTCGATCGATACACGCCACGTCGAGGTCGCCAAAGCCGCCGTGCGCTGCGGTGCCTCCATCGTCAATGACGTGACGGGCTTTACCGACCCGCGCATGATCGATTTTGTCAAAACAAGCTCATGCGGCGTGATCGTTATGCATGCGGGCGAGCTGGTCGAGCCCGCGAGCGGCGGGCGCTCCACAGTTACGCTCGACACTTCCGCCGCTGCGTTCGTTGCCGAGAAGGCGCGCGAGGCGTCTGCGGGCTCCGCCTCCAAGGGGCGCAATAAAACCAAGCGTCACAAGCTTCTGGGCGACAACAAGGAAAGCAAGCTCCATGTAGATGAGTACCAGCCTTCGCTTTTTGACGAGCCCGCCGCAGCGCAGGCGGACAAGGACGCGTCAAAAAAAGAGAAACCCGCCGATGGCGTTGCCAACAGCGCGTCCGCCAAGAAAGCTGTCGAGAGACCACAGGCAGCAGCTGCCGCAGCTGAGCCGAGCGCGACCGAATCCGCGCCTGCCGCCAACGACAATCTGGCAAATATCATGCGCAGGAGCGTGCGCCGCGACCAGGCGACGGTCAGCACCTCGCAGCTCAGACGCTTCACGCTGCCCGATTCCGCCCCCATCATGCGCCGCATCATGGGCTTTTTGTCCGACCAGGCTCGCGCGCTTATCCATGCCGGCGTGGACCACGACCGCATCTGCATCGATCCGGGTCCCGGTTTTGGCAAGACCTGCAACGAGGACATCGTGATTCAGCGCGAGACCGCAAAGATGGCCTCGCTCGGTTACCCGCTGCTTTGCGCCGTGTCGCGCAAGCGCTTTGTGGGCGCCGTGACTTCGGTTGCCGAGGCACGCGACCGCGATGCCGGCACGCTCGGCGTTTGTTTGGGAGCCGTGCTCAACGGGGCCAATATCGTGCGCGTGCACAATGTCGCCGCATGCGCCCAGCTCTTTAATGGGTTCTGGGCGGTTGCCAAGCCGCAGCCACGCCGCGCACTCATCGCTGTGGGCTCCAACAAGGGCGACCGTGTGGAGAACATCCACGCCGCGCGTGACCTTATCGCCGAGATTCCGCTCACCTGCGTGTCCAACACGTCGCGCATCTACGAGAGCGAACCTGCCTACGAGACGCGGCAGAACCCGTTCGCCAACGGCGTCATCGAAATCAAGACCGAGCTCGCCCCGCTCGTCCTGCTCGACGAGCTCATGAAAATCGAGACGCAGCTTGGGCGCAAGCGCACCGCGAGTACGCTGCCCAACGGTCCACGCACGATCGACCTCGATCTGCTCTGGATGGAGGGCGAGATTCACGGCGGCAAAAAGCTGCGTCTTCCGCATCCGTTGCTGGGTGAGCGCGACTTCGTGCTCGTTCCGCTCGAGGACATCATGCACAACCCGGCGCGCTTCTTCCGGTATGAGGGTGTCGACGTCAAGGAGCCCGAGAATCGCGTTGGCCATGTGGTTGGCGAACTGGGGCGCATATAGATGGCGGATGCGACCGTGCAGCTCGAAAAACAGGACGGCGCACAGGGTAAGGACCTCGTTTCTTGCGTCAAGGACAAGGCGCGTGCGGGTGCCCCCGCGGGTACGTGCGTCTGGTCGCCCTCTTCGGATGCGCTGAAGCTTGCGCTCGTGTTGCGTCCTGCTGTAAAGATGGGCGACTACCATGCGCTTCCCTTTGTTGCCGCCATGGGCGCGGTCGATGCGCTGCGCTCGCTCGGTAAGGCACATGAGGTCGGAATCCGGTGGCCGAGCGACTTGGTGAGCGGGGCTCCCGATTTCGACAGCGAGCTTGCGTGCATTACCGTGAGCGCTGGAGCGGGCGAGGGCGGTATGTTCGCCGTCGTCG
>OGDF01002756.1_pt1 | contig 22976 bp, 25 predicted proteins | sample 1570141 | NCBI WGS metagenome assembly OGDF01 (sample SAMEA4370581, study PRJEB24528) | human gut metagenome | reverse complement strand
GAATCACCATAAAGAAACAGTAATTTACGGTATCTCTTTGTACGCATAAGCTGGTTATAATTCTTTCTCATAAGACCTACAAGTTCATTGCCTGCTTTTCTGATTTTATTCGATAGCTTTACAACTTTTTGTATATCAGAATAAGGCATATCGGTTTCTATAGCCAGGATATGCCTGTCAGAAAATTTATGAAATTGTTTAAGATGTCTTTTATGTTCTTTATCAGTTATCATTTTTCTGCTCCTTAATATTATCTTAATTACTGTAGATACAAAATATCCTCTAGACCATAAAATACCGCATCCTGCATAGAATTGTATTAATTGTGGAAATGCCTTGAATAGTTCAATAGCACTTATATCTTTAAAAGTCCCTACAACATCACAGGGAGCAGCAGTTTGTGGTACATCTACAAAGACATGTATATGGTCAGGCTTCACTTCAAGAGCCTTAATGTGGTAATAGATTTTTCTGTAATATCTGTTTCAATATTTCCTCTACATAACCTTTTAATACCAGAAATATGAATTTAGAATACCTGATGATGTGATACTGTATCAGATATTTTCAATACGAAGTACTATGATATTGTTCCTCACTGTCTTGTTCACTTAATTGATATTTTTCCTGAATTCCTCTACGCAGCAAGTCAAGAAATATGACACTCTCACCTTCCTCAACGGAATAGATACGTGCAGGGTTTTCAAGTTCTGTTTTCCATCCAGCAGGAATGGAAATATTTATTTGTATGTTGTCACTTTTAGTTCGTGCCATTACTTTTTTCCACAACTTGAATGATATGCTGAATTATTAGGATTGCACTGTTCTGCATGTTTATTATTGTTCGCTATATGTGCAGCATTATTAGGATTTTTCTGATTACAGTGATGGTTGTTTTGTTGTATGTGTATTCATATCATAGTTACTTTTACTAATGATCTGTTTACTTTCTATACTTTAATATACATAGATTATATATCATTTTTCTAAGTATATATCAAGTGAAATGTGGCTTTCAACCCACACGCAAGCGTGTGGTTTTTTTGCCACAAATTTATAACAGGGAGTGCAGATTTAATAGAATATATAATTGTTTTCTTATTCATGTATTACCTACCTCATTAGTTGGTTTGTATTATAATAACTATATATCATTCTTGATGTCAATGATATAATAGTAACAGGAGGTGTTCTTATGAGATTAGACACAGTACATCATATTGCGATCATTACAAAAGATTATGATCAAACAATTGACTTTTATGTCAATAAATTAGGCTTTAATATTATTAGAGAAAACATGAGAGAGGATAAACAGGATATCAAGTTAGATCTTCAACTTGGAGATATGGAATTAGAAATATTTATTAAACCTGATGCCCCACTACATCCTTTCCCTGAAACTGCAGGACTAAGACATCTGGCTTTTAAGGTAGAAGATGTAGAAGAAACAGTCAAAGAATTAAATGCATTAGGTATTGAAACAGAACCTATTCGTTTTGACACATTTACAGGCAAGAAAATGACATTTTTTAAAGATCCTGATCAATTGCCTTTAGAAATCCATGAATAATAGAGAAAAGCTGTTAGAAAACTATGTGCGTTTGTCAGGTATATCATTTCATAACAATGTAGCTTTTGCGCATACGAAGTATCAGGTGAACTGGAAGAAAACAGCACTGACTATGTGGTTAGGCCATATAGTAAGCAAGAAAACAGAATTCTATGTATTAAGCTTTGAACGTGAGGGAATCACCTTTATGCAATATGATAATCTGAAGTTTCTAGATGGTGTTTACTTCTTTGATTATCGTTTTGTGACAGATTTTAAAGTGAAAAAGAAAGGGGCTGAATCAGAGATGCGCTTCATGTATCAAGGGCAGGAAGTTGTATTAATGCTTCAGCGATATGCGGTAGATAGTCCCTGGATCAAAGAATATATGCACTATTTAGAAGAAAATCACTTTTTTTATGATTGATAATATGTTATTATGTTGGCAAATAGAGGTGCATGCGTTAAGAATTCGTTATTAATGGATACAGCCAGATAATGAAGGGGGAGCAAATGCCGAAGAGACAGGGAACTGTATATGAACTGTTATCTGGGGGATAAGAGAAGATCTTATTCACTGTCACAAAATATTTGTGGTGCGCTATTGAATATAATGAAGACTACTAATTATATTGCAATGGCACCATTGCAATATTTTTTTATAGAAAAATGGAGATGATTAAGATGAACAGTATGATTACAAGATTGGAGATTGAAGAAGACATTATTCAAGTGAAGTTAATGAATGTTGAAAAGAATCCTCTCTTTGTGGCTGATGTGTTTGAAACAATTAGTCGTGAAGGTGTGAACATCGATATGATCTCATCAGTCATGCTAGAAGATGAAATGCGTATTGATTTCACATGTGATGCAAAAGCACAAAGTGCTTTAAACAAGGCTATTGAAGAAGTTAAGAAAAATCACCCACGTATTGGTGTATTTGCATCTAAGAATGTAGGTAAGCTTGTTGTAGAAGGTCATATGGAAAATGAAGTCGGTTTTGCAAGTAAGTTATTCAAAGTTCTAGGTGATAACCAGATTCCATTTGCTCAGGTGACAACAAGTGAAGTATCTATTTCATATGTTATAGAAAAGAAATATTTAAAGAAAGCATTAGAAAAGATTCAGGAGGAATTAGCATAAAATGGAACCAATTTTTGAAGGTACAGGTGTTGCATTGGTATTACCAATGTTTGAAGATGGAAGTATTGATTACGAAGGTTATAAAAGACAGGTACAGAGAATGATTGATGGTGGTGTAAAAGCATTACTTGTCAACGGAACTACTGGTGAACCTGCAACTATTGATATTGAAGATGAATTTGAACTCACTAAGATTACAGTAGAAATGGCTAAGGGTACAGGTGTAAAGGTTATTGTAGGTGCAGGTTCTAACTATACTGCACAGGCTATTAGAAAGGCTAAGTTCAATGCTGAAGCAGGTGCTGATGCAAACTTAGTTGTAACACCTTACTACAATAAGACTTCTCAGAGAGGTTTAATTGAACATTATAAGGCTGTTGCTGCTGCAAGTGATTTACCACTTATTATGTATAATGTACCAGGTAGAACTGGTATGAAGATCAGTGTAGATACAGTAGTAGAACTTGCAAAGGTTCCTAATATTGTTGCTATGAAAGATGCAACAGATGATATTGCATATGCAATGGAAGTATTAACACGTACTAAGGATATGGACTTTGATTTATATTCTGGATGTGATGATAATATTCTTCCATTTATCGCAGCAGGAGGAAAAGGTGTTATTTCAGTATTATCTAACCTTTATCCAAGAGAAACAGAAATGTTTGCACAGGCTGCATTAAAGGGTGATTTAGAACTTGCTAGAAAGATGGCTTATGATTTAAATGATGTTTCTAAATATTTATTCATTGATGTTAACCCAATCATGCCTAAGGCTGCTTTAAAGCATATGGGTGTTATTGAAAGTGATATGCTTCGTCAGCCTCTTATTCCAACTACAGAAGAAAATAAGAAGTTATTATTTGATGCAATGAAAGAATTCGAAAGCAAGGGTTATTAAGATGAAAGTATTAGTATATGGTTATGGTTTAATGGGTAAGAAAGTAGCCCATGCAGTGATGAATGATGCAGATTTAGAATTGGCTGGTGTTGTATCTCCTGTGTTTGATGTACAGCCAGAAGTACCTGCATATAAGTCATTAGATGAAGTACAGGATGATATTGATGCCATTATTGATTTCTCACATCCTGCCAATCTAGATAGCATTCTATCTTATGCATTAAAGAATAAGTGTAAAGTTGTATTCGCTACTACTGGCTTTAGTGCAGAAGACTTAAAGAAGATTGAAGAAGCATCTCATGAGATTGCCCTCTTCCAGTCTTATAACACTTCTTATGGTGTGGCTATGATGAATAAGATGGTGAGTGAATTTGCGAAAGAATTCTTTGAACATCATTTTGATATTGAAATCATGGAAAAACATCATAATCAAAAGATTGATTCACCATCAGGTACTGCAGTGATGTTATATGATGGTATTAATAATGCTTTAGATGATTCATTAGAACCTACTTATGATCGTCATTCTATTCATCGTAAGAGAGAAAGAAATGAAGTAGGTATTTCATCTATAAGAGGTGGGACAATCTTTGGTGAACATACAGTAATGTTTGCAGGACAGGATGAAATCGTAGAAGTAAAGCATACAGCTCTTTCTAAAGAAGTATTTGCGAATGGTGCTGTTGCTGCATTAAAGGCATTAATGAATAAAGACAAAGGTTTATTTGATTTAAAAACATTATATTAAGGGGAATGGTATGGTATTACAGACACAGTTTGCTGATATAAAAGGCAATGATTTATATATAGATGGTATTAAAGCATCTGATCTCGCAAAGCAGTATGGCACACCACTTTATGTTATGAGTGAAGGTCATATTAGACATCAGATGAATGAATTAAAGACAAAGTTCATGGATAAGTATGAAAAGGCACTTCCATTATTTGCTTCTAAGTCTTTTAGCTGTCTTGCAATCTATAAGCTTGCAAGCGAATATGGTATTGGAATTGACTGCGTATCTGCAGGAGAAATCAGTATCGCATTACGTGCTGGATTTGATCCAGATAAGATCTACTTCCATGGAAACAATAAGCTTCCTTCAGAAATTGAATATGCATTAAGTCATGATGTGACTCATTTCGTAGTAGATAATTTCTATGAAATTGAAAACTGTGAACAGATTGCAGGTAAGCTAGGTAAGAAAGTCAAAGCAACTTTAAGAATTGTCCCTGGTATTAAAGCCGGTGGTCATAACTATATCATGACTGGTCATAAGGATACTAAGTTTGGCTTTAGTTCTCATTATGGTATCTATTTAAAAGCTATTCAGCGAATCTTAGAGTCTGATAATATCGAATATGAAGGAATTCATTGTCATATCGGTTCTCAGGTATTTGATTTATTCGCTTATGTGAATGCAATGCTTCAGTTCATGAAGTTCGTAAATGAAATCTATAATACATTTGGTGTTGTAACAAGAAAGATTAATGCCGGTGGTGGTTATGGTATTGCTTATACTAAACAGGATGAACCACTTGATTTTGAATCTATTACATCAGAAATCATGAAAGTTATTTATAATGAATATGATAGTCATGGTTGGGAACGTCCAGCTGTTATGATTGAACCAGGACGTTATGTTGTAGGTAATGCAGGTATTACTCTTTATACAGTAGGATGTATTAAAGAAATCCCTGATGTACGTACTTATGTCTCTATTGATGGTGGTATGTCTGATAATATCCGTACACCTTTATATGATGCGAAATATGATGGTATTGTTGCAAATAAAGCAGGAGAAACAAAGACTAAGACTGTAACAGTTGTAGGTAAGATCTGTGAAAGTGCTGATATGATTACTAAGGATTTACCAGTTACAGCTAATATTATGCCAGGAGATATTTTTGCAGTATTCTCTACAGGTGCATATAACTACTCTATGTCTTCTAATTACAACCAGTTACCTAAACCAGCTGTAGTATTCACTTATGAAGGTGAATCAAGAGTCGTTGTAAGAAGACAGACATTTGATGATCTAGTTTTATTTGATGAAGAATAGTCATGAGGAGATAGCGATGCTATCCCCTTTTTTTATACATAAATATATATAATATAATTACCGTTACTTTGAAGAAAGTACCATTTTAGGCTAAAAAAAGATTGAAGAAAGTCACATTTTTGGTAAATAAAAGATTGAAGAAAGTCATGTTTTGACAGATAATAAGATTGAAGAAAGTTATATATATTTAAAAAGTGAGGAGGTATTCTATGTTTTTTAAGAGAAAAGCGTATGATAAGCTACTTGAATGGAAGCATAATTATTCAGATCGATATGCAGTTCTATTAGAGGGAGCAAGACGTGTCGGTAAGTCAACTATTGCGGAAAATTTTGCGAAGAATGAGTATAAGTCATATATTTTGATAGACTTTTCAAAGACAACAAATAATATTCTTGAATGTTTTGATGATATAGGTAATCTAAATATATTTTTTCTAAGATTGCAGGCTGAAACAGGAATAACATTATATGAACATGAGTCTCTTATTATATTTGATGAAGTACAGCTATTTCCTAAAGCAAGACAAGCAATTAAACATCTTGTTGCAGATGGTAGATATAGTTATCTAGAAACAGGATCTTTGATATCAATTAAGAAGAATGTAAAGGATATTCTTATTCCTTCTGAGGAAATGAAGATTCAGATTTACCCAATGGACTATGAAGAGTTCTGTACTGCCACAGGTAGTAATTATGGATTGTTGAAAGATATATATAATATGGGTAAAGCCATTGGTCAGGCTACAAATCGTAAGTTAATGAGAGATTTGAGAATATATATGGCTGTTGGAGGAATGCCACAAGCTGTAGAAGCCTATATAGATGGTAAAAACTTTTCAGAAATAGATATGGTCAAAAGACAGATCATTAATCTGTATGAAGAAGATTTTAAGAAGATTGATGCTTCTGGTAGATTATCAGCTATGTATCATTCAATACCTGCTCAGCTCGCAAAAGATACAAAAAAATATCGCATAACAACTGCGATAGGTAAGAAGAATAATGTAAGAAGTGAAGAATTATTATATGAGTTGATTGATTCAAAGACTGTGCTACCATGTTTTAATACAACTGACCCTAAAGTGAGTTTGGCAGATACAAAAGATTTTGATAGTTATAAGCTATATATTGCGGATACTGGTTTGTTTGTCACACTTATGTTTATTGATCGCCCAGCAACAGAAAACGAAATATATGCAAAGCTATTATCTGATAAGTTGCCTATTAATCTTGGTTATTTGTATGAAAATCTAATGGCTCAGATGATTGCTGCATCAGGAAGAGAATTGTATTATCATACTTGGAATAAAAAAGGAAGTTCGCATTATTATGAGGTTGATTTTATAGTATCAGATGGAAGTAAAATCAATGTATTTGAGGTGAAATCTTCAGGTATTGGAAAACATGAATCAATCAATGAGTTCTGCAAGAAATATTCCAATATTGTGAATAAATCATATTTGATTTCACAAAAAGATATAGGCAAAGAGAAAAGTTTATTGTTTAGACCATTTTATCTTGTTTGCTTTTTAGTTCAGTAAAAATATTATATTATATATTTAAGTTAACAAAGTAAGAGTTAAAATCATATGGAGAAACAAATGAAATGTAGTCATTGTGGGCAGTTTTTTACTACTATTCCAGATAGAAATAGCTTTGGAGAAGTATGTCTATGTAATACCTGCTTACAACAAGTACCTAATCTCACAATAAAATCAACTAAATTGAAAAGTACTCATCTTTCTACAAAGCAGCTAGATGAAGCTATTCAGGCAATTGATCAACAGTTAGATAAAGGTCATTTTTCTCAAGATATCAAAGAAGGAATTCATACATATTTTGATTAGTATTACAAACAACCTCAAAGTATGGATGAACAAAAAGAAATCAATTCAAAACTAGATCACATCATAGAAAAAAATACTTCTAATGATTCGATGACGGAAGAAAAGTTCACAGAATTATTAGAAGAAAAGAATAACGATTATAACTTAGATTCTATTTTAGAATGTAATAATCTTTATGAATATGATGTAGTTACTGTTCATGATTCTCATGGTAGGACAGATACAAATAATTTAAAGAAGATATTAATAAGATATAGTGTACAGGGCTGGAGACTAAAGACAGCTTTCACAAATGAAATAGGCAGTAATATGGTAGGTGGTGCTATTGTAGGTGTTGGTATAGGAAGCAGTAGTACAAGTGATGAAGTTGTGCTTATTTTTGAAAGAAAAATAAGAAATGCGAAGAAATGATAATAGACCGAGCAAGTTGCTCGGTCTATTAGTCTACATATTTCTCTAAGAAATGAGTAATATTGCTTTGAACAAGTTTCTTCTCTTTATGATAAGATTCACCATGTGCAGCATCATTCACAATAAGTAATTTCTTTTCTGCCTGACAAGCATTATAGAGTTCTAATGCCATGTAAGTAGGCACAAAGTGATCCTGGTTGCCATGTATAAATAATGTAGGTGTTTTAGACTTCTTGACTTGATTGACTGCACTGGCCTGTTTGAAGTTATACCCTACTGTCTTTTTTGATAATAATGTAGCACTAGGAAGTAATAAGAATGGTGGACATCCTTTATTCTTTAAGTAGTATTTGAATTCATCATAAGCACTTGTATAGCTGCAATCAGCGACAATAGCTTTCACATTATCAGATAATTCTTCACCACTTACCATGAGGACTGTTGCCCCACCCATGGATATACCATGTAAGACAATGCTCATAGGTTCATTATGGAAGTACTCTTCCATTTTTTTAATCCATTCTAATATATCTAAACGGTCCAGCCATCCAAAACCAATATAATGTCCTTCTGACTGTCCATGTGCTCTATTATCTGGAAGAAGGATATTATAACCAAGTTCATGATAGAAACGAATATAATATGCAAACTCACGATAATGGTAAGAATGGAATCCATGAACACAGATCACTAATTTATTAGAATCGGGATAAGGAAGGAACTGCCCTTCTAGCTTTAATCCATCATAAGAAGTGATTTCCATATCAATAAATGTCTGATGATCTAGCCATTGTTTATCATCTTCACTCATTGGATGTTTTAATCCTACTTTTTCTTTTTTGCGTCTTGTACATACTTTTTCTATCGCAATGCGCCCTGCTGCAAGATAAGTGGCAGATGCCGCAGCGGCTGCGCCTATTGTACCAATAATTACATTCTTCTTTTTCATGACAAAATGCCTCCTTTTATTCATTATATAAGATAATTTAAGAAGAATTCATGTACAAACAATTAAGTTTGAATAAATAATTGACAGATATATGAATTTGTAAATAGAAAAGGGTATCTTATAAAGCGATAAATATATGTTTTTAAGAAAGTTTTTGTGTTAGAATAATAACCGATATGAGGTGATTTTAATGACACAGGTTATAGGACCAGAACAGATGGATTTATTAGTAAGTGCAGTAAGAGATGGGAAGATTGTTGCATTTCCTACGGAAACTGTTTATGGCGTTGCCTGCTTATTCGATGATTTGAAGGGTCTTGATAGAATTATGGAAATCAAGAAACGTAACCCGAATAAAGCAGTGACTCTTATGTTGTCAAAAAAAGATGATGTAAAGAAGTATGGCTTAGTAGACGAGGGTACCCAGAGAGTGATTGATAAGTTTATGCCAGGTAGAATGACAATCGTATTAAAAAGACTGGATAGTGTGGATTCGAGACATGTTAGTGGAAAAGATACAATAGGTATTAGAATCCCAGACAGTTCTTTCGTTTTGTCACTCATTGATCAGACAGGGCCTTTATCAGTAACAAGTGCTAATTTATCTGGTCAAGGGAATACGACAAACGAAAAAGAAGTACTTGCACAGCTTGATGGACAGATTGATATGGTTGTCAGAGGACAGACTGCTTCGGCAACTGCATCTACAGTCGTGGATTTAAGTCAAGGTGATGTGAGAATACTAAGAGAAGGTTTAATTACCAAAGAAGAAATCGAGGAGGTATATTATGAAAATTGCAGTCGCTTGTGATCATGGTGGATTACGTTTAAAGAATGTTCTTATTGATGAAATGAAGAAACAAGGTTATGAAGTTGTAGACTATGGTACTTATACTGAAGACTCTTGTGATTATCCTGATTATGCATCTAAGGCAGCTAAAGCTGTTGCATCAGGAGAATGTGAGAAAGGTGTCGTTGTTTGTGGAACAGGCATTGGTGTATCAATTACATGTAATAAGGTAGATGGTATCCGCTGCGCATTATGTCATGATGTATTTAGTGCGAAAGCGACAAGAGCTCATAATGATACTAACATGATTGCAATGGGACAGAGAGTTATTGGAGAAGGACTTGCTGTTGAGATTCTTAATGCATGGCTACATACTGATTTTGAAGGTGGAAGACATGTTAAGAGAATTGAAAAAATGATGGCTTTAGAAAAGGAGTAAGTATTATGAGAGATACAGAAGTATTTGCGAGCGTTGAGCGAGAATTGAATAGACAAAGAAACAATATTGAATTGATTGCTTCCGAAAACTTTGTATCTAAAGAAATTATGGAGCTTGCGGGCTCAGTTCTAACAAATAAATATGCTGAAGGATATCCAGCTAAGAGATATTATGGTGGATGTCAGTTTGTGGATGAAGTAGAAACATTGGCACAGGAAAGACTTAAGACGTTATTTGGCTGTGAGTATGCAAATGTTCAGCCTCATTCTGGTGCACAAGCGAATACAGCTGTTTATTTTGCTTTATTACAGCCAGGTGATAAAGTACTAGGTATGTCTTTAAATGATGGTGGGCATTTAACTCATGGACATCCATTAAACTACTCTGGTAAGACTTATGAATTCCATGCTTATGGTGTTGATAAGGAAACAGAAAGAATCGATTATGATGAATATAAGAGATTATGTGAAGAAATCAAACCTAAATTAGTTGTTGCAGGGGCAAGTGCTTATGCAAGAACTATTGATTTCAAATTCATGGCTGAAGTAGCACATAGTGTTGGCGCTATCTTTATGGTAGATATGGCACATATCGCTGGTTTAGTTGCTGCAGGAGATCATCCATCTCCATTCCCTTATGCAGATATCGTAACTACTACAACTCATAAGACTTTAAGAGGTCCTAGAGGTGGTGTTATCATGTGTAAGGAAAAGTATGCAAAAGATATTGATAGAGCTGTTTTCCCTGGCATGCAGGGTGGACCTCTTATGCATATTATTGCCGCTAAAGCAGCTTGCTTCTATGAAGCATTACAGCCTGAATTCAAGGAATATAGTCATCAAGTCATTAAGAATGCGAAAGCTTTAGAAGAATCTTTAAAGGAAGAAGGATTCCGTCTTGTAACTGGTGGTACTGATAATCACCTATTACTTATTGACGTAAAGAGCAGCTGTGGTATTACAGGTAAGAAGGCTCAGAGATTACTTGATGAAATCAATATTACAGCTAATAAGAATGCGATTCCTTTCGATACAGAAAAACCTTTCAAGGCTTCTGGAATCCGTGTTGGTACACCAGCAATGACCACAAAAGGATTCAAGGAAGATGACTTCAGAGAAGTTGGAAAGATTATTGCCTATCGTTTAAAGAATGAAGAAACTGATGAAGTAAAGAATGAATGTCTTGCGAGAGTAAAGAAGTTAACTGATAAAGTGACTATGTATGACGATATTAAATACTAGGAGGCCATAAGATGGTTAAAGTACTCAATCATGCATTAATTAAACACAAACTCTCAATTATGAGAGAAGAAAAGACATCAAACTATATTTTCAAGCAGAACCTTGATGAAATCGCAATGCTGATGGCTTATGAAGTCACAAAAGATTATCCTTTAAAAGAAAAGGAAATTGAAACACCTATTTGTAAGACAACTGGTTATGAACTAGATAGAGATATTATTCTTGTACCTATCTTACGTGCAGGTGTGGGTCTTGTGGATGGCTTCAGAAGAATCATGCCAACGGCGAAAGTAGGTCATATTGGTATGTATAGAGATGAAGAAACATTGATTCCTCATGAATATTATGCTAAATTTCCTATGGGATTAGAGAGCGCAAAGGTTATTGTTCTTGATCCTATGCTTGCTACTGGTGGTTCAGCTGATATGGCTATCCAAAATATCAAAGATCGTGGTGCGAAGGATATTGAACTTGTCTGTCTTGTGGGTGCACCTGAAGGTGTGAAATACATTGAAGAACATCATCCAGATGTAAAGCTTACTTTAGCTGCATTAGATGAAAAACTAAATGACAAGGGATATATTGTACCAGGTTTAGGAGATGCGGGAGACCGCTTGTTTGGTACTAATTAATGGGATTTGATGAATATGAAGTAAGAAGAACTTCTGTTAAAGTATTTCTTGCAGGATTGATTCTTGCGGTTATACTTTCCATCATTCTTCATTCAATCAGCTACTGCGTAGGATTTGTATTAGGTTATCTTATTGATTTATTAATTTTACAGATCAATATGAAGATGACTGATACAATACTTTCTATCCAGACTGCAGGTAAGACAATTGCGGTTATGTTATTTATGGCTAAATTGTTTATTTTTGCCGCTGGTTTTGCGATAGCTGGATTCTTTCCAGAAATAGTAAATATGTATACTGTATTTCTGGGCTATCTAGTAGTAAAGATTTCTATTTATATACATGCATATGGAGAAAGGAGGCGTATGAGATAATGAAAATCACTATTCAGCCAGAACTGATATCATCATTGATTGTGACTGTGCTACTTTCTATTTTCTTTGTTTATGCAGGTAAAAAAATAAGAGAAGCAGATCCAACTAAGAGACCAAAAGGTGTGGTCCTTCTTGTTGAAACCGCCATTAAGATGGTTTATGACTACATGGGAACAATCATGCCTAAGAAATATGCGAAGAACTACTATCCTTATTTCTCTATGTTATTTGCATGGCTGTTGGTATCTAACTTATTTGGATTAACAGGTTTTGATGCGCCAACTACTAACTACTCAATCACGTTATCCTTAACATTAATTACATGGGTATTAATTCAGATCAATGCGATTAAGTATCAGGGTGTTGGCAGTTATATTAAGGGAACTTTGATTCCCCCAACAAACCTATTTGGTTTGGTTTCACCATTGATTTCTATATCAATGCGTATTTTCTGTAACTTATTGAGTGGTACATTTATTATGGCCTTAGTATATCAGGCAACATCATTCTTAAGTTACAAGTTGATTCCATTCAACTTTTTAGGACCAGTGGTAGCACCACTATTACATTGTTATTTCGATGTATTCTCTGGATGTGTACAAGCACTGGTATTCGTTACACTATCTTCAATTCTGATTTCTAATGAAAATCCAGATGAAGAATAAATGAAAAAATGTCAATAGGAGGAAATTGATTATGACAAGAGGTTTAATTGCAATCGCTGCTGGTATTGCAGTACTTGCAGGTTTAGGTACAGGTATTGGTGAAGGTTTAGTTGCCGCTCATGCAGTATCTGCAATTGGAAGAAATCCTGAGGCTGAAAGCAAGATCCGTACTACTATGATCTTAGGTATTGCCTTAACAGAAACAGTAGCCCTCTATGGTTTACTTATTTCTTTCATCTTATTATTCGTATTCAAATAAAAAATAGTTTAAGGAGGAAAAAACTATGCCAGATATAGCCGCAAAGTTATTTCCAAACCCTACCACTATGATTGTTCAGTTATGTTCCACTGCAATCATGCTTCTTCTGTTCAAGAAATATTTATGGAATTATGTATTAGAATTCTTCCAGAAGAGAGCTGATTTTATAGAAGGTAATATCAATGATGCGAAGGCTAAGAATGAAAAAGCATCTGAATATCTTCTAGAAAGTGAAAAGCAGGCTAAAGAAGCTGCAAAACAGTATAAAGAAATCATAGATCAGGCTAAGGAAGATGCCGTAAAGGCTAAGAGTAAAATCATGGATGAAGCTAACAAGCAGGCTCAAGAAAAGATTGAACAGGCTCGCCATGAAATTGAATCTGAAAAGCTTGCAGCACAGGATGAAATGAAGAAAGAAATTGTGGAAGTTGCTGTTGAAGTGGCTACTAAAGTCATGGATCAGAATATGAATACTGAAGCCAATAAAGCTTTAGTAGATGATTTCGTAAAACAGGTTGTTAACTAATGGATGCAAATGTTGCAGAACGTTATGCTGAAAGCTTATATCAGTTAGCGTTAGAAGATCATGCGCTAGAAGATTATCTAGCAGATATGAAACTAGTTGATACAGTTTTAGAAAGTAATCCAGAATTTGAAAAATTCTTCTCTCATGTGCTTGTAGATGATGAAGCAAAGTGTGCATTACTCGATAAAGGTTTTGGCACTTCAGTAAATCATTATGTATTGAATTTTCTTAAACTGCTTGTAAAGAAAAGAAGAACAAGATATATTGCGCCTATTACAAAAAGCTTTATTAAGATGAGTAATAAGCATCTTGGTATCGAGGAAGGCGTTATCTTCACACCTTTCGCATTAAGCGATGAACAGGTTAAGACAATTGAAGAAGCGATTTCTCAGAAAGAAAACAAAACAATTACTTTAAGAACTGTTGAAGATAAGACACTTATTGGTGGTGTTAAGGTTCAGATTGAGAACCGTGTCTATGATGGCTCATTAAAGAACAAAGTCAGCAAGCTCAAGACTGAGCTGTTGAGAAAGTAGGTGACGCAAGTGGCATTAAGACCCGATGAAATCAGTGCTTTAATCAAAGAGCAGATTAAGCATTATGATGATGTCATGGAACAGAAAGACGTCGGAACAGTTATGACTGTTGGTGACGGTGTCAGTGTTGTTCATGGTTTAGACAATGCAATGCTAGGTGAATTGATCCTTTTCCCAGGTGATGTTTATGGTATGGTCATGAACCTAGATGAAGATAGTGTTGGTGTTACTTTATTAGGTAATGCGGACGAAATTAAAGAAGGCGACGAAGTAAGACGTACAGGTAAGATCATTGAAGTACCTGTAGGTGATGCAATGCTTGGTCGTGTCGTTAACCCTTTAGGACAGCCTATTGATGGTCAGGGTGAAATTATCACTACAAAGACTAGACCAATCGAAAGAGTGGCTCCTGGTGTTATGACAAGAAAATCAGTAGATCAGCCAGTACAGACTGGTATCACTACTATTGATGCAATTATTCCAGTTGGTAGAGGTCAGCGTGAGTTAATCATCGGTGACAGACAGACTGGTAAAACAGCTATCGCTGTTGATACAATCATCAACCAGAAAGGTCAGGATATGTACTGTATCTATGTTGCAATTGGTCAGAAGAACTCTACAGTTGCACAGGTTGTTGAAAAGTTAAAGAAGGCAGGCGCAATGGATTATACTGTTGTTGTTTCTGCTTCAGCTTCTGAACTTGCTCCAGTTCAGTATATTGCTCCTTATGCAGGTTGTGCTATTGCTGAAGAATGGCTTGACCAGGGTAAGGATGTATTAATCGTTTATGATGATTTAAGTAAGCATGCCGTAGCTTATCGTACAGTGTCTCTATTATTAAAGAGACCACCAGGACGTGAAGCTTATCCAGGTGATGTATTCTACTTACATTCAAGACTATTAGAAAGATCTTGTCGTTTAAATGAAGAAAATGGCGGAGGTTCTATCACTGCCCTTCCAATCATTGAAACACAGGCAGGGGATATCTCAGCATATATCCCTACTAACGTTATTTCTATTACTGATGGTCAGATCTTCTTACAGCAGGAATTATTCAATGCTGGTTTCAGACCGGCTATTGATACAGGTTTATCTGTATCACGTGTAGGTTCTACAGCACAGATCAAGGCTATGAAGCAGGTTTCTAGAAACTTGAAGTATGAATTAGCACAGTATGAAGAAATGCAGTCATTCGCACAGTTTGGTTCTGACTTAGATGCAGCAACTAAGAATGCGATTGAACATGGTGAACGTGTACGTGAAGTATTAAAACAGGCACAGTATGCACCAAGAGATGTTATTGATCAGATCATTACTCTATTTGCACTTGAAAATGGATTCGTTAAGAATGTTAAAGTGGAAAAGGTACAGGAATACATGGATGGTTTAGTAGAGAAGTTTGCTGTTGCACATAGTGATCTTCTTGATGAAATCAGAGAAAAGAAAGTATTATCTGATGAATTAACTGTTAAGTTGAAGGAAGCTGTTAAGGCTTATACAACTCAGTTCGAAAACTTACAGAAAGCTGAGGCTTAATTATGGCTGGGCAGATGCAAGCCATCAAGCGTCGTATCAAATCAATTGAATCTACTAAGAAAATCACAAGAGCTATGGAACTTGTTGCTAGCTCTAAGCTTTCTAAGACTAGAAATCAGTTGAATGACATGAAGCCTTATTATACACAGGTAAAGAATACTTGTGCACAGATCTTATCTTCTGCAGGAAATGATATTGATTCTCCTTATTTAGTATTAAATGATAAGGGTGAAGATGTTTATATCGTTATCACTTCTACTTTAGGATTATGCGGTGGATATAACTCTAATATCTTTAAGCAGGTTGAAGCATCAGTGAATGATGCCAAGAAGATTATTGCGATTGGTAATAAAGGCTTAAATCAGTTTAAGAAACATTTTAAAGGTGAAGTAGATGGTACTTATGTAGACCTTAATACGACCCTTGATTTTAGAAGTGTTGTGAGATTGGTTGCGTCACTTCTAGAAGGCTATAAGAAAAAAGAAATTAAGTCTATTCATATTGTATATACAGAATATGTGAATGATTTAACTTTTGTACCTAGAGATGTGACTCTTCTTCCACTTAAGGCAGAAGATCTTGTCTCTGATAAGAAATTCCATAAAGATACATTGTTTGAACCAAGTCCTGAATCAGTACTTGGAAGCTTAATTCCGATGTATTTACAGGCCGTTATCTATGGTTACTTGATTGAATCAGTGACTGCAGAAAATGCGTCTAGAAGAACATCTATGAAGAACGCAACAGACAATGCAAATGAATTAACAGATGAGTTGTTATTAAAATACAACCAGGCACGTCAGAGCGCGATTACGAGTGAAGTGAGTGAAATCGTTGCTGGTGCCAATGCACAATAAGAAGGAGGTGCCATATGGCTCTGAATGTTGGTAAGATTATCAAGGCTCAGGGTCCAGTTGTCGATGTACAGTTTGCTGCGGATAAAGATCTTCCAGATCTAAATACAGCCATTACAATTGATAACCATGGTGAAGAGTTAACTGTAGAAGTTGCTCAGCATATTGGTGATGATATTGTAAGATGTATCGCAATGGGTCCTACTGATGGTCTAACAAGAGGTATGGATGCTGTGGATACTAATGCACCTATTAGTGTTCCAGTAGGTAATAAAACACTTGGTAGAATGTTCAACGTATTAGGACATTCTATTGATGGTAAAGATGAATTGACTGAAGAAAAACATATGCCAATTCATAGATCAGCACCTACATTTGCTGATCAGAGAACAGAAACTGAAATTCTTGAAACAGGTATTAAAGTCGTTGACTTGATCTGTCCATTCATCAAGGGTGGTAAGATCGGATTGTTCGGTGGTGCCGGTGTAGGTAAGACAGTTCTTATCCAGGAATTCATCAACAATATCGCAACTGAACATAACGGTTTATCAGTATTCGCCGGTGTTGGTGAACGTTCTCGTGAAGGTAATGATTTGTACTATGAAATGAAAGAAAGTGGTGTATTAGATAAGACAACGCTAGTGTTTGGTCAGATGAATGAACCACCTGGATCAAGACTTAGAGTTGCATTATCAGCACTTACTATGGCGGAATATTTCCGTGATGAACAGGGACAGGATGTCTTACTATTCATCGATAATATCTTCCGTTTCACTCAGGCTGGTTCAGAAGTATCTGCCCTACTTGGACGTGTTCCATCTCAGGCAGGTTATCAGCCAACTCTTGCAACTGAAATGGGTCAGTTACAGGAACGTATTACTTCAACTAAACAGGGTTCTATTACATCAGTACAGGCTGTTTATGTACCTGCCGATGATATGACTGACCCTGCTCCAGCAACTACATTCACACACCTTGATGCAAGAGTTGTACTTGATCGTAGTATTGCAGCATTAGGTATTTACCCTGCAGTAGATCCACTAAACTCTTCTTCTAGAGGTCTTGATCCAAACGTTGTTGGTAAAGAACATTATGAAGTGGCTCATGGAGTAACTCAGATGTTACAGAAATATCAGGAATTACAGGATATTATCGCAATTCTTGGTATGGATGAATTGAGTGAAGAAGATAAACTTATCGTTGCACGTGCAAGAAGAATTAGAAACTTCTTATCACAGCCATTTACTGTAGCTGAACAGTTCACAGGTTTAGATGGTAAGTATGTACATGTTGATGATACAGTAAAAGGATTTAAAGAAATTCTAGAAGGCAAATATGACGATTTACCAGAGCAGGCTTTCCATAATGTAGGTACTATTGAAGAAGCAGTAAAGAAAGCTGAAACTTTAAGTGAGTAAATTTCATTTACATATCGTCACTCCTAAAGGTACCTACAGGGATGTAGACGTAGATATTCTGAACATTAGAACAACTGATGGTCAGATGGGTATACTTGCTCACCATATGCCATTGGCGAGTGGTGTGGAAATCGCCGAAATGAATTATAGGATTGATAAAGACAGATATGAATTCGCTGTTGGTGGTGGATTTGTTTATGTAGATGGTGATAATACTGTTACACTTATTGTGAATGATATTGAATCACCAGAAGAAATCGACTTACGCAGAGCTGAAGAAGCAAAAGCAAGAGCTGAAGAGAGATTAAGATCAAAGAATCCAGATGTCGATTATCAGCGTGCTGAAATTGCGTTAAAGAAGGCTATTACACGTATTCATGTCAAAAACAATTACTAATATCCAGGGTTATTCCCTGGATTTTCTTTTGGAGATGTTATGAAGAGTGATTATGTGAGAGTGAAGGATTATATTCCTGATATATATGTGGAACTACGTTATGCAACAGAACGTAATTTTACACATACTAAAGTTTATGATTTTGATGAAGCGTATTTAAGGCTAGGTACTACACTTAAACTCAAGAAGGTTCAGGAAGAGTTAAAAGAAATAGGTTATAGCTTAAAAATCTGGGATGCTTATAGACCATTCACTGCACAACAATACTTCTGGAAACTTATTCATGATGATGAGTTTGTTGCTGATCCGACATATGGTCCCAAGACACATAATTTTGGAAATGTAGTTGATGTGACTCTTGTAAAGAGTGATGGAAGTGAAATAGCGATGCCTACAGAGTTTGATGATTTTACTAGTAAGGCAAGTAGAGATTATTCATGGTTAACAGGAAGTCCTCTTAAACATGTTCTATTGCTAGAAGAGACAATGGAAAAATATGGCTTCATAGCATATGAGGGAGAATGGTGGCATTATACAGATGAAGATTCTTATGACTATATAGAATTCAAGCCAAATGAAAGACACAGCTAATAATGCTGTGCCTTTTTGATTATGATATAAATGATAAATGTAAGAAGTATTCCAATACATGCACCTGTGGAATCTATGAGAACATCTTTAAAACTTGCACTGCGCCCTCCTACAAAGAACTGGTGGATCTCATCTGAACAGGCATAAAGAAAACTGATCAGTAGAGATAGACATGCTTTAAAGCGTATAGGATATTTTTTATATGTAAACAAAAGTGACATTGTGAGAATACTTAAGATGAAATACGCAAACATATGCGCACATTTACGAATAATGAATTCTAGGAAACCAAAAGCTGCAGGTGATAATGCGGCCACTAAATCATGCCCTGTAAGACTCTTTGAAATATGTCCTAATAGATATAAGACAGAATGAGAAGAAGATGCACTTGCTGGACCTGTTTGGCTAGAGAAAAAGAATATAAGTCCCATCCAGGCAATGATGAGTAGAGTGAGTAGAATACGTAATACTTTTTTCTTCATTATTTTTTCTCCTTTCTTAGGGTATCAATATACATCAGGCAAAGAAAAAATACAAATGAATAAGAAATTATATACAAATGATAGTATATATAAGTAATGAAAATACTTTCATAAGGGGGTTACTGATTATTCAGGGTGATGGTATAATATATTTATCAGTAATATAGATGTCTAAGGATTCAAAAAAGAGTAGTTAAAACCATAATAATATGAGAACTAAATAGAAGAATTGAATCAATAGAGATCAAACAGACAAAAGAAAATATTTCATGCACGGCCCTTTCATTTTTCATAAATTTTAGGAAATAATGTGAATTATTTTACCTAAATTGATGATTAATAATGTAGATGTTAAAATTTTTTGATATGCGAAGGAGAGTACATTTATGAAGAAGACACTTTTTAAGTTTTGGATTATTATTTTATCTTGTTTTATGGTTTTAAGTAATGCATCTCTACTAGCCTATAGTGAAGATATCAGTGATAATGAAAAGAATGATATTGCGAATAGCTTTAGATATACCGATGGAGAAACTAGAGAAGGACATTCTATGAGTCTCTTTCTAAGTTCGGCAGTTGATTCTTCGTGGCCTCAGGATTCAAAAGCTATCGCAAAAGGTATTGATGTAAGTACCCATAATGAAAAGATTGACTGGAGAAGAGTAAAACAATCAGGTGTTGATTATGCGATTATTCGATGTGGATATGGTACAAATGAAACATCTCAGGATGACAAGAGATGGGAAGAGAATGTAAAGGGATGTGTAGAAAACAATATTCCTTATGGTGTGTATTTGTATTCTTATGCAGATACTGTCGCTAAGGCTTCTAGTGAAGCAGATCATGCGATTCGCTTATTACAAGGCAAGAAGTTAAGCTATCCTGTTTATTATGATTTAGAAGAATATGCAGTGCGTAATAAAGTGAGTAAGACAGGCATTGGTGATATTGCGGAAACATTCTGCAATAAGTTATCTGCAAAAGGATATACAGTAGGTATTTATGCCAGCAAGGATTGGTTTACGAATTACTTAACAGACAGTCGATTCTCTTCCTGGACGAAGTGGGTTGCACAATATAACAGTACTTGTACTTATACTGGTACTTATGATATGTGGCAATGTTCTTCTACTGGTAGCGTACCTGGAATTTCAGGACGTGTCGATCTGAACTATGCGTATAAGACGTTTAATGGTCCATCTAATGTGAATAAACCTCAATATTCTGATGGATTACATCAAGTCAATGGTGGACTTTACTATTATACAAATAACCAGATCAATAAATCTTATAATGGTATCGCATCCTATAATGGTAATGATTATCTGGTTGTGAATGGTAAGGTGGATACTTCTAAAACTGGATTTACCCAAGCAGGTGTGAACTGGTATATGTTGAATGCAGGTAAGGTGAATAAGAACTTTACTGACCTGTATTACTACAATAAGAACTGGTTCTATATCAATAAAGGTGTATTGGATTGGTCATTTAATGGTCCGGTTCCATACAACAACAATATCTATTATGTAGAAAGCAGCATGATTACCTGGAAGTATAATAATGTAGCAGCTTATAATGGCATTAAATATTACTTCTCAAGTAGTCAGATTGATTATGGATTTAATGATTTATTCTATACGGGTGATACCTGGTATTATATAAAAGGTGGAAAAGTAGATACAGGATTTAATAGTCTCTACTATTTCAATAATAATTGGTATTATATAGAAAATGGGCAAATTACCTGGACCTATACAAGTCTAGTTAAATATAATGGAGTTATTTATTATGTTGATCGTAGTATGATTAGATGGAATCATCGAGGCTTAGTAGAATCAAATGGTACTTTGTATTATGTTTCAAATAGTATGGTTGATTATAATTTCAATGACCTTTATGAACAGGATGGAAAATACTACTATATTAAGAATGGTCAGGTAGATAAGAGTTATACTGGTATTTGTAAATATAATGGTAAACGTTATTATATTGAGAATGGTGTGATTAATCCGCAATATACAGGTGTTGTAGAGAATGGTGGAAATTATCTCTATGTCACTAAGGGGATTGTAGATGAAAATTATACCGCATTAACTTACTATAAGAACAACTGGTATTATTTTGATAATGGTTCAGTAAACTGGAACTACAGCAACTTAATTCTTTACAACAACATTTGGTACTATATTCATAAAGGTATGATTCATTGGGACTACAATGGTGTTGTTCAGTACTATCAGACAAAATATTGTGTGAAGAATGGTGAGGTTGCCTGGAATTATACAGGACTTGCACAAAGTGAAGATGGTACTTGGTACTATATTAAGAAGGGTGTTGTAGATTATAGTCATTCAGGACTTATTTATTATAATAATGAATGGTTCTATGTGGATCATGGTGTGATCAACTGGGATTATTGTAGTTTAGTTCTTTATGATAAGAGATGGTATTATGTGGATCATGGAAAAATTAATTGGGGCTATACTGACTTAGTGAAATATGGAGAAACATGGTACTATGTGAGAAATGGTGAAGTAGATTGGAATTTTACTGATGTCGTTTATTATTATGGCACTTGGTATTATGTGAAGAAAGGTAAGCTTGATTGGAACCACACAGGCTTATTCCAACACTCAGGTACTTGGTATTATGTAAAAGATGGACGTATCAACTATAGCTATAAAGGTCTTGTTTATCATTCTGGTAATTACTTCTATGTAGAAAATGGTGAGATAAACTGGAACTTCAATGGTTATGCCCAGGTGAACAATAAAGGAACTTACTATAAAGTAGTTAATGGTAAACGTGTTTAGAAATGATGAGTATGATCGATATCCTCCTATTAGGAGGATATTTTTTATGAGAAGAATTATTTACCTAAAAAAAGTGGATAAAGGGATATGTTTAGAGGAGTATTTAAACATTAAGTATAATAAAAATACAATCTGATACAAATAATTGATTATAAAGAACTATAAGGGTAGAATAAATATGGGATGATAATCCTATTCTAAAGAAAGGAGGCGACATTTCATGAAGAAACTAAGTAAGTTGTTATTAGGCTTGATTTTATCTTTTATGGTTATTCAGGTACCTCTTGCTTTGAATCATTCTGTTTATGCATTAGATGATGAAACAACAGAAGATGTGATTACACCAAAGTCTGGACTTATGTATGAAGATAATCAGTTTGTCTATTATTCAGATGGAGAAGTAAACAAAGACTTTAAAGGACTCGCTGAGTATGAAGGTGAAAAGTATTATGTACAGAATGGGACTGTAGATACAAAGTTAACTGATGTAGTCTATATTGATGGTACTTGGTACTATATTGATAAGGGTCGCTTGAATGAAGAAACAAGGGATGTTATTT
>OGDF01002748.1_pt1 | contig 22997 bp, 18 predicted proteins | sample 1570141 | NCBI WGS metagenome assembly OGDF01 (sample SAMEA4370581, study PRJEB24528) | human gut metagenome | reverse complement strand
GTTGCGGAGAGGCGCCAGTAGAGGTCGTCTGCCACCGTGGCGTCCGCCGCCTTCTGCCATGCGTTGGTGCTGTCCTCGAGCACGTGCTTTTTGACCTCGGGCGTTGCCGCCTTGGGCGTGACCGCAACGTCGGCGCCTCCCACCACGGCAAAGATGGGGGCGGTGCCCGCTTGCGACTCGCCGATAACATCGTCGTCGGCGATGATGAGCCAGTAGCCCGAGACAAGCGTGGCCGGCGTGTTTGCGGTAAGCGCGGTGGGTTTCGTGCCCGCCTTTTTCATGGCGCGCGCGAGTTTCATAGCGAGGGTGCCGGTCATGTGACCGTCAGCATTGAGCCATTCGGCTGCGTCCTCGGCAGAAGTTGCCTTGGAGCCGAGGCCGGCAGCATGCAGCACGGGAAGCACGGCGTCACGCACGGCAGCGTTTGCCCAGTCGATGTCGGTAGCGATCTTCTTGGCGCCCTTGTCGGTAACGGTGGCATCAAAGAGCTGATAGGCGTTGTATTTGGTCGCGGTCGTACCGCCCACCGTGATGGAGCCCGTCTGGGCGGCGCGCGCGGTGGCGGGAATCGCCGTGAGTACGGCAACGAGCGTCAGGACGATTGCGCAGACGAGCACGCCGAGGAAGCGCATGTGCATGGAGCCGTTCTTGCGGGGGCAAGCGCACGCGCGGAGCTGTGTGCCGGTGCGGGATTGCGTGCCCGCGCCGGGTTGCGTGCCCGTGCCGATCTGCATGTTCGCGCGGAGCTTACTCACGACGATCTCCCCCTTTCGCCGTCGACGAGCGTCGAGCGTGCATCCACGTGGCGGCAAAGATCAGCGCGGCGATACCAGCGAGGTAAGTCATGGTGATGCCGGGGTTACCCGCATTGGGAAGCGACGTGGAGTAGGTGTTAGTGAAGGTGGGGACGCTTAGGTCGGCACCCGTCGTGACGTACCGCTTCGTCTCCTGCTTATCGGCGGGAATGTCGTTGCCGTCGGCGTCCTTGATCTTGGCGTAGGTCACCGTGCACGTGATGTTCTTGTTGGTGTCGTCCTCTGCCACAACGGTGAACTTGTAGACGGAATTGTCGTACTTGTAATGGGAGAAGACGGTGAGCAGGTTGGTCTGCTCGCGCACATAGTAGGTAAAGGTCTTCTTTGAGCCGCGACCGGTTGCGTCGGAACCCTTGTCGAGGTCGTTGAGGTCGTACTCGATCTTATCGGGGAACGTAAGGGTCTGCGTCTTTTCAGCATCGGTGGCGGTCGAAACCGTTTTAGCGCCCAGGAAGCTCTCGTTGTCGGCAAACTCGAACGTGAACTTCTTCATGTCTCCGCCCTTGACGGTCTTGGACACCTTGGGCGTCCACTCGCCCTTGGAGACGTACGGCTCGATCTTGTTGGTGAAGGTCGGGTTGGAGTCGTTGCCGATCTTCACGGTAGCGGTGGTGTTGTCACTGGAATTGCTATACGAATACTTGGAGCTGTCGAGCTTGGTAAAGTCCGTTGCACCTTTCGCCTTGGCAGAGACGGTCGCGCTGTTCACCTTGTAGTAGTTGATATCGATGCCCATAAGACTCTCGGTTTTATAAGCTTTGCTATCAACCGTTGCGTCGATTCTGTAGATGGTCTTATCGAAGACGGTGTCCTTCTCGGCAACTCCCGAAACCGGCTCCTCGACCAGATAAAATACGTAGTCACCAGAGGAATAGTCGGTACCGGCGTCGAAGGCGATGTTGCCGTTGGCATCCATGGTTGCCGTACCGGCCACGTCGCAATCTCCGTTGTCGAACGTGCCGTCGTCTTTCCACGAGGGCGCGTTGGTGCCGGTCTGACGCAGCAGCTTGAACTTGTAGGAGTGTCCGGAAAGGGTCTGCGTCTGGTTGTCCTTTTTGAGAACCTTAGTCGCATTGACCTTGATGCCCGAGTACACGCTAGTCGATTCGACCTCGCCGACGATCAGGTCGCCGTTGGTCATGATGCCGCCGCCATGCGTGTAGGAGTAGTTGCCGCTGATGACGGTCGTGGCGGCGTTCTGCGCGTCCGTCTTTGCGTCCTTGGAAGGATGCGCCTCGAGACCGAACATGTACTTTGCCTCGGCACCGCCATTGGGGTCGACTTCGACCTTTTTGCCGTCACACGTACCGCGCCAGCCGGCGGAGCCGTTACCGAGCATCTTGCCGAAAACGACAGCGATCGTGCTGTTCGCGCCTTTTTTATTGCGCACCAAAAAGAAGTCCTTGTGGCCGGACGTTTTGAAGACGTCGGTGACATAGTCGCCGTTGCTGTCTTCGTTCTTTCCGTGGCCACCGGCAGAGAAGTTCTGGCCGTTGTCCGTGTTGTCGTAGACGGCAGCGCCTTTGGTGTGTGTGACGATCGTCTGGCCCGTGGGGCATGCGCCGATGCCGCCGCCCCAGCCGCCTGCCTCGTTGTCGGTGATGAGCGACTTGCGGATGTTGAGCTTGGCGGACGCCTGAACAAAGACGCCGCCGCCGCCCCAGTCGCCGCGACTTTTCTGACCCGTCATGGTCTTGTTGTTAGTGATATAGACCTTGTTGAACTCGCCGGCAACGATCACGCCGGTGGTACCGCCAGCGATACGTATACCGCCGCCCTCGGCGTATTCGGCCTCGTTGCCTGCAATGATTCCTCCGGACATGCCAAAAGCGATGCTTTGGTTCCAGAAACCGGCGTAGATGCCGCCGCCTGCCTCATGCGAGTAGTTGGAGGTGACGGAGCCGCCCGTCATCTTCAGCGTTCCACCCGTGACGGAAGCGATGCCGCCACCGCCGAGCAAGCCGGCGTTGTATAGGGAGCCGTTGTCGAGATAGGAATCCACGCGATTGTTGGTGATATTCGCCGTACCGCTGATGTTGACGCTGGCACCCTTGGTAAAGATGCCGCCGCCGTAACCTTCATTGGGATTGGTGCCGTTGTTGTATGCGTTTCCGTACGTCGCGTTGCCCGAAACCAGGCCGCCCGAGAGATTGAGCGTGGCTTCGTTGTTGGCAAAGACGCCGCCGCCGGATGCGGCCATGTTCGCAGCGATCACGCCGCCGGACATGTTGAGGCTGGCGCTCTGACCGGTAGCGCAGACACCACCGCCCCAGCCGCCGCCGTTGCCGCCCGCGACGTAGCCGCCCTCGATATTGACGGTGCCGACAGCTGCGATAACGTGGCTGTCCGTTCGAAGCGTTCTCGGCGTGGTGATCATGCCGCCCTTGAGATCAAGCGTGCCGCCCGCCTCGACATAGACCACATGCTTAACGGAGCCTTTATCGGACGCAGCGTCGATGGCGCCGAAGCCGGTCACGACATGCTTTGTCGTGGTCTCGGTCGTGCCGAGCCCATCGTCATTGGGCGTGCTCACGGTCTCGTAGTAAGTAAGGCTCTGCGGGGTGCCGTTGTTGCCGCCGCCCCATTCGATCGTCGCAAGCTGACCGGGCTTGTTGTCGGCTGCCGATTTTGAGTCGACCGTTTTGCCCGAATCCTCAATCGTCAGCGTGGCGCCATTCTTGACCACAAAGAACGATTCCGCAGAACCGGAACCGTGATAGAGCATGTACCCCGCAAGGTCGATCGTGGTGTTTTGGGAAATGGTGATTTGGCTGTCGGACCATGCAGCGTCGGTCAGACGGAACGTGCCACCGTTGTTGAATGCGTCAGCGACGTTGCCATTGACCTCCGTGTACCCTTGAGCATCGACCGACGCCGGTGCGATGACATTCTCGCCGTCGGTGACATCGTTGGAGTCGTTGGAATCATCGGAATCAGCGCAGTTTGCATCTTTGGTTGAGGCTTTGCCGTGCGCTTTTGATGCGTTTGATACGTTGCCGTCGTTGCCGTCGTCTGCAGAAGTCGTAGATGAGGAGTTCTTAGCGGATGCGTGCGAGCCCTGACCCGCAGCCTGCTCTTGAGTCGAGGCTGCTTGCGCCGCTTGTGCGTCGTCGGCAACCGCTTTAGAGAGCGGCGGCATGGCCAGCATGAGCACCATGCTGATAGATACGATGGCGCTTACCGCGATAGCAGCGGCTTTCTTTGAAACCTGTATGGGTTTGTTGGGTCTTTTGCTTCCGACCATACTCGATATTCCCGTTCAATATAGGGACCTAGGAGATGGTCCCTATAACTACGTACAGCACGTTTAATAATATGTATACGCATTGTAGCAGTTATACGCATTGTAGCAGTTGTATAAATAAGCCGCATCCTTGTAGCAGGTGATGAGGCATATTTGCACGGTTCTGTGCAAATTTTTGTTGTGGTCTCCGTGCAATTTTTGGTTGCGGTCTCCGTGCAAATCCTGCTTGTGGTCTCCGTTCAAATTCTGGTTGTGGTCTCTTCAGCTGGCTTTGGTTCTGTTAGACTCCTCTCCCCCAACTCAAAACCATCCCAAAACTGACAAAAAATCGCCGAAATCGGAAATCACTGTCACTTTTGGGATGGTTTTGAAGGGGCGTCAGGATGGAGCCGAACCCGGTGCACAACCGGTGAGCTCGAACGCACGACCCCGTCACAGGCAGAACGCACGACCCCGTCACAGGCAGAACATCCCTGTAAGCGAGTTAGTCCAGCTCCTTCAGGCCGTGCGCCAGCTCCCAGTACTCGCCATGCTGAGCCAGCAGCTCCTCGTGCGTACCGCGCTCGATAATCTGCCCATGCTCGAGCACCATGATCGCGTCGGCATCGCGCACGGTGCTCAGACGGTGCGCAATCATAAACGTGGTCCGCCCGCGCATGATGCGGTCCATACCGCGTTCGATGAGCTTTTCGGTACGCGTGTCGATGCTCGACGTCGCCTCGTCCAAAATGAGCACGGGCGGATCCGCCACGGCAACGCGCGCGATGGCGAGCAGCTGACGCTGACCTTGCGAAAGGTTCGCACCGTCCGAGGTGACCATGGTGTTGTAGCCCTGCGGAAGGCGGCGGATGAACGAGTCGGCACATGCTGCCTCGGCGGCGGCGCGCACCTCGGCGTCCGTCGCATCGAGCTTACCGAAACGAATATTGTCGGCGATCGTCCCGGTAAACAGGTGCGTATCCTGCAGCACGATGCCGAGCGACCCGCGCAGGCTCGCCTTGGCGATATGTTTGACGTCGATGCCGTCGTAGGTGATCTCGCCGTCATCGACCTCGTAGAAACGGTTGATCAGGTTGGTGATGGTCGTTTTGCCCGCGCCCGTCGAACCCACGAACGCGATCTTCTGCCCCGGTTTGGCAAATAGGTTGAGCTGCGTGAGTACGCGATGGCCGGGAACGTACGAGAAGCCGACCGCGTGGAAGCGCACGTCACCCGCGAGCGGTACGAGTCCCACCGTGAGCTCGGTGCCATCGGCCGCCTTTGCGTGGCGGGTGGCGGACGTTTCATGCCCGTCGTTGGTCACTACGCGGTCGGGAACCGTTACGGAATCCGCAGCAGGCGCGCATGCATCTGTCGAAGCTGCCGAACCCTCGGCATCCACCGCCGCAGGAACTTCGGCATGCGCCACGATTGCCGCACCCTCGTCATCCGAAATCGACACCGCGCCATCGGCAACTACCGGTGCAGGACCCCCGACGTCCCCTGCCGAACCCTCGGCATCCACCGGCGCAGGACCCTCGTAATCCACCGAGACAACCTTGCGCAAGCGACCGTAAGCGCCCACGCCATACCCCTCGGGAATCTTCCACGCCCACGCGGATTCGCCCGTCTGCACGAGCTTGACCACGCCCTCGTCCACCTCGGGCTTAAGGTCCATTGCCGCAAACAGACGCTCGGCTCCAGCAAGAGCATTGAGCAAGAAGTTCCCCAGCTGCGTGAACTGGTTGATGGGCATAGCTGCCTGACGCACAAAGACGAGGTAGCTCGCGAGTGCGCCCACATCGGCCTTGCCCGCGATGGCGAGCATGCCGCCCACGACGGCAACGATCGCGTAGTTGACGTACCCGATCACGACCGTCATGGGCACCATGGAGTTGGCGTACGCCTGTGCCGCCGTGCCCGTGCGGCGAAGCTCGGCGTTGCGGCCGGTAAAGCCCGCGATATTTTGCGCCTCGTGGTTAAAGACCTTGATGACCTTTTGCCCCGAAACCATTTCCTCCACGTAGCCGTCCAGGTCGCCGAGGGATGCCTGCTGAGCGGCGAAAAACTTCTTGGAGCGCGTGCCCGAATAGCGCGCGTACAGCACGATCGCCGCGTCGCACACGAGCGTAATGATGGTGAGCTGCCAGTTAAGGACGATAAGCAGGGCGAGCGTTCCGACCGTTTGGATGGCGGCCTGGATCACGTTGGCAAAGCTGTTGTTGAGCGCCTCGGAAACGGTGTCGACGTCGTTGGTGAAAAAGCTCATGATGTCGCCCGAACGGGTGCTGTCGAAATAGCTGAGCGGCAGCGTTTGAATATGGGCGAACAGGTCGCGACGAATGTCGGAAACAACGCGCTGAGCTGCGCGAACCATAATTTGCGAGTAACCGAACGCCGAAAGCACGCCCACGATGTAGATGCCCGCCGTGATGGCAACCTGGCGCTCGAGCAGAGAGGTGCCGCCCTGAGCGAGCCCGTTGACGATGGGTCGCACCATATAGGTGCCAAGCAGGCTTGCGATAGCGGCGAGCGATGCGAGCACGCCCACCGCGATGAGCGAGAAGCGTGCATGGCCCATATAGTCGAGCAGACGGCGGAGCGTACGTTTGAGATTGGCAGGACGCGCCTGAGCTGCGGTTTTAGGCATGGTGCTCGCCTCCTTTCGCATCTACGGAATCTGAGTCGGGAGCAGTGTCAGGGACGGCGGCGACAACGGTAGCATCAGCGGCAGAGGCAGCGCCGGCAGCGGCAGCGGCAGCGGCCCTATCGTCAACGTCCTTGACATCCCCATCGTCTCCGGCAAACTCCATCTGCGAAGCATAGATCTCCTGGTAGATGCTATCGTTCGCCAAAAGCTCGGCATGCGTTCCCTGTCCATGGACCTGTCCGTCGTCGATCACGATGATGCGGTCGGCGTCCATCACGCTCGTGATGCGCTGAGCGATGATGATTGTGGTAACGCCCGGAATATGGCTCAGGTTCTCGCGAATCTTCGCCTCGGTCGCCATGTCGACGGCGCTCGTGGAATCGTCAAAAATTAGCACAAGCGGATGCTTGAGCAGCGTACGGGCTATGCACAGGCGCTGTTTCTGCCCGCCTGAGACGCCGGCACCACCCTGTCCCAAATCTCCGTCGAGCCCGCCGATGCGGTCGAGGAACTCGTCTACGCACGCGGCGCGACAGGCTTCAAGCAGCTCTTCATCGGTGGCGTTTTCGTTACCCCAAAGCAGATTTTCGCGCACGGTACCCGTGAACAGCACATTTTTCTGCAGCACGATGCCCACCGCGTCGCGCAGCACCGCAAGGTCGTAGTCGCGCACGTCGCGCCCGCCCACAAGCACCGTTCCCTCGGTCGCGTCGTACAGGCGCGCGATCAGCTGCACGAGCGAGCTCTTACCCGAGCCCGTGCCACCGAGCACGCCCACGGTCGAACCGCTCTCGATACGCAACGAAACATGCTCGAGCACGTCTTCCGCGGCATTCGCACGGTACTTGAACGACACATCGCGAAACTCGATGCCGCCGTCGGTGGGCGCGCGCAAGGCGTCCGCGCCCGTGGGGCTCTCGATAAGCGGACGCTCATCGAGCACCTCGGAGATGCGGCCGACGCTCGTAAGCGCGCGCGTGAGCAGCAGAAACACGTTGGAGATCATCATGAGCGAGTTCATGATGAGCAGCACGTAGCTCATAAAGCCCGTGAGCGAGCCCACGCCGAGCTTGCCCGCGATGATCATGCGCCCGCCGATCCAGAGAATGGCGACGGCGGCAACGTACATTGACGCCTGAAACGCCGGCAGGTTGAGCACGGCACTACCAAAAGTCCTGGTAGCGGTGTCGGCAAGCTCGGTATTGACGCCGTCGAACTTAGCGCACTCGTGGTCGGCGCGCACATACGCCTTGACGGCGCGCACCGCGGTGAGGTCCTCTTGGACTACGCCGTTGAGATGGTCCATCGAGGTTTGGAGCTGACGGTAAAGCGGGCTCACGCGCACGGTGATGATGGCGAGGATGATGGCGAGCACGGGCAGAATCACGGCAAAGACCGCCGCGAGCTCGCGCGACAGCACGAAGGCGTAAACAAGGCCCATAACCAGGTTGACAGGGCCGCGCACCATGGGACGGAAGCCGTTGCCCACAGCGTTTTGAATAACGGTGATGTCAGTGGTCATGCGCGTGACGAGCGAGCTCGTCTCGTATTCGTCGAGGTTGCCGAAGGCGAGCGTCTGAATCTTTTGATACTCGGCGGCGCGCAGGTTAGCGCCGAGACCGACGGCGACGCGGGCGGCAGCGCGTGAATAGCCGAGGCCCAAGGCGAGCGAGGCGAGTGCGCACAGCAGCATGAGCGCACCCTGCAGCATGATGTAGGGGATGTCGCGCCCCGGCACGCCCACATCGATGATGTTCGCCATGATCACGGGGATAAACAGCTCAAGCACGGTCTCGATCGTGACGAACAGGATGCCGAGAATGGCATCGCGACGATATTTTCCCAGATAAGATAGGAGTAATTTGAGATTACGCATGGGCAGTCGCCTCCTCTTCCGCAGTATTCTCAGGACTTAGATGCAGCGAGTCTACCGTCTGGTCATCGGCCGCGTCTTGGCATGATGCGGCAATATTTGTTCTCGCTGCGGAGCCTTTTGGCGTAGTTTTAGGAAGCGGTGGCACGACCCCCGCAAGAAACGTGTCCGCATCGTCGCCGGCATCGCCCAGCTCTCGCGTCATATTTGCGCGAGCGCGATCGAGCAGATCGTTGAACTGCACACGCTCCTCAGGCGAAAAGCCGGTAAGCATGAGCTCGTCCACGCGGCGGCACTCGGCATCCCAACGCTGGACCGTCGTGCGTCCATGCTCCGTGAGACCCAACGACCGGCAACGTCGATCGCGCCCCGGAACGCTCTGAACAAAGCCTCCACGCTCGAGCGCATCGAGCATGCGCGACACCGCGGACGGGTCAATTACCAGGTAGCGGGCGATTTCTCGCTGTGTGCTCACACCATGTGCTGCAAGGTATGACAAGATGCGCGGCTGTCCTGGACCCAGCCCGAGTGCACGGGCGCATGTACGTGTATCGGTTTTCATTGCGTGGAAAGCGCGCGACAGGCGCATGTGCGTATCGAAGAGCGAGTAGCCGAGCTCCAACGGCTCCTCATCCGCATTTTCAGAAAGCTGATCTTGTTTCAAGATCAATACTCCTTGACATGTCATTATTTGCAAACGCATGTATTATGCGCTCAATACATGACATGTCAAGTAACCTTTAAAGCACGATATGCGTGTTAACCAGACATGCACGGTAGCCGAGCTTTGGCAACTCAAAAAAACGATGGGTCATGATCAACAACGCCACCCGCAAGCAGCTTCGCGTTACCCAATACGATCAGATAACATCTGATAGAGCCGAAGCGCTCGCCATGCCCTACCGATAGTTCAACATCGCGACAAATAAATCGAAAATTGTAGAACTGCCCTTTGGAGCCGCCCTCTTTACTCCGCGGGAATCTCACCTGTAGCGAGAATCTGCTCCAAAGCTGCCTCATCGAGTACGGGAACCCCGAGCCGCTGCGCCTTGGTAAGTTTGGAGCCCGCCGCAGTGCCCGCCACAACGTAGCTCGTCTTTTTCGAGACGCTTCCCGAAACCTTGGCCCCAAGCGCCTTGAGCGCCGCGCCCGCCTCGTCGCGCGTGCGATTGACGAGCGTGCCGGTCAGCACAAACGTGAGGCCAACGAGCGGTTGCTCGTCCATAAGCCCCGCATCGACACCCGTCTCAGCCGCCGCCTGCGCATGCTTGGCGCCCAGATCCTCCTCGAGCGAAAGACCCGCCGCGCGCAAACGGTCGAGCACGGCAAGGTTTTCGGGCACGTCTAGGAATTGCTTGACGCTCGCGGCGATCTTGGGACCGATGCCCTCGCACTGAGCGATATCCTCCTCGGTGGCCTGCACGAGCGCGTCGATAGAAAGGAAACGCTCGGCAATGACCTCGCCCACGTTTTTGCCGACATGGCGGATACCAAGGGCAAAAAGCACGCGCCCAAGCGATTGCGAACGCGACGCGTTGAGCTCGTCGATGATCTTCTGCGCCGTCTTTTGACCTACGGGGATGGGGTCGCCTGCGTGGATTCCGCGCTTGGCGTTGTTCGCCGTATACGTGCGCCCGGTATCGAGCCCCGCGATGTCGTCGACCGTGAGCTGGTAGAAGTCCGCAACGTCGTGGAGGAGCCCCGCGGCGATCATCTTGTCGACGATCTCGTCACCAAGGCCGTCGACGTCCATGCAGCCGCGGCTCACCCAATGGAGCAGGCGCTCCTTGAGCTGCGCCGGACAATCGATGGAAACGCAACGGTACGCGACCTCGCCGTCCTCGTGAACCACGGGCGCACCGCACGCAGGGCACACAGCGGGCATCTTCCAGGGTCGCGCGCTCGCCGGGCGCTTGTCGAGCACCGGCCCCACGATCTCGGGAATCACGTCGCCCGCCTTGTGCACGACGATGGTGTCGCCTTCCATCACGTTCTTGCGATGCACCTCGTCGATGTTGTGGAGCGTGGCGCGCGCGATGGTGGAACCCGCCACCGTCACCGGGTCAAACTCGGCAACGGGCGTGAGCACGCCCGTGCGCCCGACCTGCACGCGAATCTCGCGCAGGACCGTCTGCTTTTCCTCCGGCGGAAACTTGAACGCAATTGCCCAGCGCGGAGCACGGGCGGTAAAGCCCAGGTCCGTCTGCTGTGCAAAGCTGTCGACCTTGACGACCACGCCATCGATGTCGTAATTGAGATCAGCGCGGTGCTCGAGAGCATCGGCACAGAATTTGTGCACTTCAGAGGGGGTAGCACAGGTGGCGACGTTGGGATTGACGCTGAATCCTGCACTGCGCAGCCAACTCAAAAACTCGCGCTGGCTATGGACGTTAAGCGGCGTCGTATCGGCAACGGCATAGATGAACGTCGCGAGGTCGCGCCTTGCCGTGACCTTGGGGTCCTTTTGGCGCAGACTTCCCGCGGCGGCGTTACGCGGGTTGGCGAACGGTGCGCGGCCCTCGGCATCGGCCTCGTCGTTGAGACGCACGAAGCTCTCCTTGGGCATGTAGACCTCACCGCGAACCTCGATGCGGGCTTTGCGGTCGGTACCCATATGTGCAAGCGCGGGTTCAGCCAGATGCATGGGTACATCGCTGATGGTGCGGACGTTGAGCGTGACGTCCTCGCCCGTAGTGCCGTCGCCGCGCGTGGCGGCGCGCACGAAGGCGCCGCTTTCGTAGGTGAGGGCAACGCCCAGACCGTCGATCTTGAGCTCACAGGTGTACACGGCATTGCCCGCGCCGAGCGCGTCCTCGGTACGTTGCAGCCATTCATCGAGCTCTCCCAGGTTCATGGCATCGTCCATGGAATACATGCGCGCCATGTGCGTGACGGGAGCGAACTGCTCCGACACGTAACCGCCAACGCGCTGCGTGTAACTGTTGGGAGTCACAAGATCGGGATAGGCAGCCTCGATGTTCTGCAGCTCAACAAGCAATTTATCGAATGCGGCATCGGTGATTTCGGGCGCATCGAGCATATAGTAGCGATACGCGTGGTAGTCAAGCTCATGGCGCAGCTCCGCCGCGCGGGCGGCAGCCTGCTCGTGGTCCGGAACGTTATCGGTCGCATCGGTATCAAACAGGCTCATCTGTTCTGCCATGAAAAATCCTCTCGAAATGGTTTCTCAACAGGGTATCACGCGCGACCCGGCTCGCTCGCGAAGGGTACCGATCCAAAAGCAAAGGGCGACGGTCCCTTTTGGAATCGTCGCCCACAGATTTTTTGACCGCGGCGTGCCGTTTTCGAACCGCCGCGCGCTTTTTTGGGACCGCCGCGCGTCAATTATTTTGAAACCGCAGCGTGCCGATTACATTCCGCCGTTGAGACCTTGGCTCTGGTCTTGGCCCTGTCCCTGCTGACCGCCACCGAGGAGCTCCTCGAGATACTGACGCAACTGGTCTTGCGTGAGCCCGTTGCTCTGGTCGTTGTTGCCCGACTCGTCCTGTTGCTCCTGCTGAAGCTTCTCGTCGGAACCGAGCTTGACCTCGACCTTCTCTTCGGACTTGCCGCGCTGGACCGTGAGCGTCACCTTGTCGCCCACGTCGTAGCTGCGCAGCGCGATGATCAAGCTGGCCGCAGAGGTGACCTCGGTATCGTTGACCTTCGTCACGACGTCACCCTGCTTGAGACCGGCCTTCTCGGCGGGACTGTCTTTGATGACCTTGCCGATGTAGGCGCCCGACGTGACACTCAGGTTGTTGCGCGCCGCATTTGCCGCGTTGACGGTGGCGAGCCTTACGCCCAGGTACGGATGGACAGGCGTATTACCGGCGATGATCTGCTTGGCGATTTTCACCGCGTAGTTGACAGGAATGGCAAAGCCCACGCCCGAGCTCGACCCTGAGTAGCTCTCGATGATCGAGTTGATGCCGATGAGCTCGCCCTTGTCGTTGACGAGCGCGCCACCGGAGTTGCCCGGGTTGATCGCGGCATCGGTCTGAATCATATTGGCGTAAATCGACGTTCCGCTCGCGGAGGTCAGAGCCGTGGAACGGTACAGCGAACTCACGATGCCCGTCGAGACGGATTGCTCGTTACCGAAGGGGCTGCCGATCGCCATGACCCACTCGCCCACATTGATCTTGCTCGAATCGCCGATCTCGATCGGGGTAAGGTCGGATTTGTCGACGTCCTTGAGCTTGATCACGGCAAGGTCGCTCGACGCATCGGTGCCCACGACCTCGGCCTCGTAGCTCTTGCCGTTCATGGAGACGGAAATGTCGCCACCGCCCTCGATAACGTGATAGTTGGTGAGCACGTTGCCGTCGGTGTCAAGCACGACGCCCGAGCCGATGCTGCCCGAGCTGTTGTCCGAGCCGGAATTGGAGCCGGAGTTGCCGTTGTTGCCGCTCATGCTGTCCATCAGCGACGAATTTGACGATGAACCCGCAACGGTGATGGACACGACCGAAGGCAGGCACTTTGCGGAAACGGTCTCGGAAAGCGTGGTGTCCTCAGCGTTGATTTTGATGGTCTGCTGACCGCCCGCTTTGCCCACGGTCTTGACCGAATCGGACCCGTTGACGGCAAACGCGCCGCTCATGACCAGAGCAACGACAAGAATGGCGCCCACGACCACGCCGGCAAGCGAGGAAACGAACAGCGGGATCTTCTTTGACTTGGTTTTGACGACCGTGTGTTTGATCGTCTCGGTTTTAATGGGAGCGGCAGATACCGGCGGACGGCTTGCGGTCGTTGAGGGGTCGGCTGCAAACTGCTCGTTATATGCCTGGTGTGCAGCGTCGGGCTGCGGCTCGGGACGCGTGGGCTCCACATTGAGGCGCGGCGTCTGCTGCGTAGGCGCCGCATTGAAACCCGTGTTCTCCTCGGGGTTTTGAGGCGTGTTCTCATCCATATCGAATGTTCCTTTCGAAACCGGTCATTGACTAGGCTTGGTTTTACCCCATATAGGTGCATTTTGCACGATAATCGGACCCTTTGAGTTTAATTTAAGTTATCAACAGGTTTAATGCGCCGGGCGCTCTTTGCACAGCGGGTGCTCTTTATGCGGTGGCATTTTTCATGCGACGGGCGCTCTTTATTCAGCGGCGTTCTTGATGCAGCGGCGTTCTTCGCAAGCAAGCGGAAGGAGTGCTGGCGGCAGCTCAAAGAAGAAAGAACGCGCCCGATGGATATTCCCCTTTACAGAAAAGGGGCGCCGCCCGAAGGAAACGCCCCTGCACATGCATTCATATTGTCGAAGTGTCTCGTACCGAAAAGCCGCAATACTCATGCGCCCGCCCGCGCTCGCCTAGTCCTTAAACAAGTAGCCGACGCCGCGAACGGTGGTGATATGTGCCGCGATCTGCGGACCCACTTTGGAGCGAATGCGCCTGATGTGCACGTCGACTGTGCGCGTGCCGCCGCAGTACTCAAAGCCCCACACGCGGTGCAGCAGCACCTCGCGGCTGTAGGCGCGATTGGGATGCGTCGCCAAAAAGCTCAGCAGCGAGTACTCCATAAGCGTGAGGTCAACCGGCTCGTCGTCGAGATACACCTGGTAGGTGGCCAAATTGATCACAAGATTATCGATCTTGAGCACGTCGTCGACGGCCATCGCCTCATCGTCACCCAAAAGCCTGCGCGTACGTGCCTCGAGTTCGGACGCCGTCGCTGTGGGGCAGATGAAATCAATACGCGCGTGCGCCGGCATGCGCAGACCCGAAAGCGCGCTGTCGTCCACGATCAGCAGCATCGGAATGCTGCCGCGGTCGTCCAACCACTTGGCGATCTGGTCGATGCGGTCGTTGCGAATGCCATCCGCATCGAGAATCAGCAGGTCAAAATCGTGCGCGGCGGTGGGAGAATCCGGCGTCGCCACGTTGACCTCGGCGCCCATCGTGGTCGTCAGCGTATGGGCAAACTCATGGAAACGCGTGGTGCGCGCCATGAACAGGATGCTTTTATCTGCCATCTCTCTACCTCAACAATCCGCTCTGCGAACGCGTAAACTACCCGCCCGTTATGCCAGGTAGTGGTCGATTTCCCACTGGGTAATGGTCGATGCGAACTTCTTCCATTCCTCACGTTTCTTGGCAAGGAAGAACGAATGGACGTGCTCGCCCAGCGCTTCCTTCATGAAATCGGACTTCTCGAAGATATCGAGCGCCTCGTCGAGCGAACGCGGGAGCGGCGTGTAGCCGGCGCGTTCCATCTCGGCGGGCGTGAGCTTGAGCGTATCGGCCGTCGTCTCCGCAGGCAGCTCGAGTTTGCGCTCGATGCCGTCGAGACCGGCGGCAAGCGTCACGGTGTTGACGAGATACGGGTTCGCCATGGCATCGGGACTGCGCAACTCGATACGCGTGGAGAGGGGCTTGCCCGGTTTATATGCGGGAATGCGAATCATCGACGCGCGGCTGCGCAGACCCCACGTGGCGTACTGCGGCACGCGGTCGCCACCCGTGGTGAGGCGCTTGTACGAATTGACCGTCGGGTTGGTGATGGCGCTGAGCTCGGACGCATGCGCAAGGATGCCCGCCATATAGTGCTTTGCCGTTTCGGAAAGATGGTAGGTCTTGTCATCCTCGCTCCAAAAGACGTTGTTGCCCTCATGGTCGAAGAGCGACTGGTACAAAAACATCGCACTTCCGTCTTCGCCCGCAAGCGGCTTGGGCATGAAGCTCGCGTGACAGTCGTTTTCGAACGCCTGCTGCTTGATGATCAGCTTTGCGGTCATGATCGCATCGGACATGGTGAGTGCCTCGGCGTGGCGGAGGCTGATGCCGTGTTGGCTGCGACCGGCGGCGTGATAGGTGTACTCGACGGGCACCGACATCTTCTCGAGGAGCAGGACGGTGTAACGGCGGAGATCGCGAGCCGAATCGGAAACAGCGAGGTCAAAGTAGCCGACCTCGTCGAGCGGTTTGGGGGTGCACTCGTCGGGGAAGTAGTAGTACTCGAGCTCGGCACCGACGTTCATGAGGTAGCCGGCTTTTTCCGCCTTCATGAACATGCGGCGCAGCGCCTCGCGCGGGTCGCCGGTGAACGGCTTGCGGTCTGGCGTGCACACGTCGCAGAAAACGCGCGCGACGGCATTGTGGCTCGGACGCCAAGGCAGCACCTGGAACGTGGAAGGGTCGGGAAAAGCGAGCATGTCCGCCTCTTCGGGCGTTGCAAAACCCTCGATGGCAGAGCCGTCGAAGCCGATGCCCTCTTCAAAAGCGACCTCGAGGTCCTCGGGGCTGATCGCAAAGTTCTTGAGGCGACCGAGGATGTCGACGAACCACAGGCGGATGAATCGGATGTCGCGCTGCTCAACCGTGCGAAGCACGAAGTCGATGTTCTGCTGCTGATCCATGTGAACCCCTTTCCGGGCGCATGCTGCGCGACGGCGCCCTTGGCGTTGCGCGCTTCGGCTCCCATGTTTCGAATCGAATGCGAAACCGTTTGGCAACCGTCGCTTCTACGTGCGATTATGCAAAAATCGGGCGGTTATTATCCGCTTGATGCAGATACTATCGCAGATGATTGTTTCGTATGGGTTTCCAGCAGGGGATTTAGGCGGATTGGAACGGTTTTTGCGCAGGCGGTATGTAGAGACGGGCGAGGTCACAAAGACGAGCCGCGTCGTGCGGGAGCGGCGACAGAGCATGAAAGCAGATTATAGAGACGGAAGAAGGGGGCATTCGCGTGCATTACAATCGACGCGACCTGTTGTGCGCAGCGGCTTCGGCATACATGAGCGTTCGTGCTCTGCGGCTGCCACGCGTTCATCGCTTCGGAGGCTTCTATGACAGTGCTCGATACCAGCGTTGCCCATTATCCTGTGCTCATGGAGCTCGACCCGAACGCAGCACAGACAGCTGCTGCTCCGACGCTTGCTCCGGGCTACCACTTTGAGCCGTGGGACGAGCGCTATCGCGAGCCCTGGGTTCGTCTGCATGTCGTGCTCGGTCAGCTCGATTCGTTCGATGCGGGTCTAGCCTATTTCGAGAAAACCTACGAAGCGTATCCCTCCGAGCTGCAACGCCAGATGCTGCTTGTTTGCGATGGGTCCGGCAAGCTTGCGGGCACCAGCTCGGTTTGGCGCGGCGAGCACTTCGGCGAAACGCGGCTGCGGGTGCATTGGGTCGGCGTCGACCCGGCACACCAACGGCGCGGACTCGCGCGCTCACTCATGCTACGTACCATCGCACTGTACAACGAGCTCGGATCCGCCCCCGCCGCACTGCGTGCAAAGGGAATCGATCCAGCTCCGCTCTATCTCACGACGCAAACGGAAAGCTGGGTTGCCATAGGCATGTACCTGCGTCTCGGCTTTGATTTTTACCGCGGTCCCAAGCCTCCGCGCTTCGATGCCCGTGCCGCAACGTGGAATGAGGATTGCGCGGAAGCGGAACGCATCGTGCGCGCCAAGCTCGACGCAACTTTTTAACGCGTGCTCGCGCGCACGATAATCTTGCCGGGAATCACGCGACTCTGGGATTCAAGCGCGGCGCTCTCCCCCACTTTTCCGAGCGTGGCCTCGATACGCTGCTCGAGCCGTTCGATTACCGCATGGGCAATGCCGTCGGTATCCTGCGCTGCGGTGGTCACACCGCCGAACAACACGCGGTTCCAGGGATAATCGTCAAAGGTCGCGATTCGCAAGCCCTCCGGAAGCGAAGGGCCAAGCTGAGCCAGCGTCTCGGTCAGACGCAAAAACACAAGACCGTTGACGCTGATAATCCCGAGCTTCTCTCCCGCGGCCTCGATAATGGCGCGGTCGATTCTGCCCGTCCCCTCAACACCGCCGTCCGCGAGCGTAACAACTTCGCCCGCAAGGTTTCGACGCTTGAGCTCTGCGTTAAACGCCGTGGCGCGCTCGCGACGGACGGGGCTCATGTCGCTCTGCTCGGTGAGCATGCACATGCGCGTGCAATGCGCGCCCACGAGCTCGTCGAGCAGACCGCACACGAGTTCATCGTTGTTCGAGGTGACCAAATCGATACCGCCTGCAGCGACGTCACGGTCGAGGAGCACCAGCGGAACGCGCGCGGCAACCTGTGCGATCAGCTCATCGTTGCCTCCACAGGTGTTGATGACGATTCCGTCGACACCGGCGTCGACCAGGCGATTGAGTGCATCCGCCTCGGCCTCGGCTTCGTTTCCGCTCGTAGCGGTCATGAGCGAACAGCCTCGTTTGGCGGCAGCGGCACTCAAGCTCTCGAGCATAGCCGAGGAATACGGGTTTGAGATATCAGCGAGAATCACGCCCACGAGATGCGTGCGCACGGAGCGAAGGTTATCTGCTCTTTAGTCTTCTCGTCCATGGTGTACTCCTTTGGTTTAAGGCTTACTTGGTTTGGTGTCGATTGATGTGACGTGCTGATGTAAAGCGCTTACTTGCGATTAGGCGAAGAACGAAATCACCAGGGCGCAGGCAAGACCCGAAAGGCCGATGATTGTCTCCATAACGGTCCAGGACTTGAGGGTGGTCTTCTCGTCAATCTCCAGGAACGAGGAGCACATCCAAAAACCGGCATCGTTGACGTGCGAGAGGGCCGTGGCACCGCCGCAGATGGCAAGACAGATAGCGGCACGCATGAGCACCGAGGCTCCGGCAACCGCGGGCATGGCAGCCACAATGCCCGATGCCATGGTCATAGCGACGATGGAGCTGCCGACAGAGGCACGCACCATGACGGCAATCAAAAAGGCAACGACCACCAAAGGCAGCGGTGAGGCCTCGAGCATAGGGCCGATAACCTGGCCCAAGCCGCAGTCCTGCAGCATCCAGCGAATGACGCCGCCGCAGGCAATGACCAGCAAGATCATGCCGACGGGCTTAAGAGAACGGTCGAGCAGGGCCTTGAGCTCGGCGCCGGAGTAGCCGCGGCGCGCGCCCAGCAGATACATCGCGACGAGCGTGGCGAGCGTCAAAGCGACGAACGGCTTGCCCAGGAAGGCAAGGATCGAGGCGAGCTCAGCGGGCATGGGGATATAAGAGGACAACGTGCCCCACTCGATAAACACTCTACTGCGCCTACCAGCGGTTTTCATATCGGTTGGAATCTGTACATCAGGTTTGTACATCATTCCAAGAGAGAAAGGGAAGCCGCTATGGGTGCCAACGATTACGGACGGTTCAATCATACCCTCCAAGAGTGCCGAAAGGGGCTGGAACAAGATATTGAGTCTTTCGGCACTCGCTACACGCTTTTGAAGAAGGCTCTGTTTCTTTTGGACAACCAAGAGACTCAGGAACTCGTTAGAGAGTGGTTCGACGTTTACATGAGTGTGATAGACGAAATCTCTTATTTGGAACTCAGCGGCAAGATGGACGAACTTGAAACCCAAATCAACGCGGCTTGGGGGAAGGACGAAAATTTTTCTTCGTAGTCCACTGCATTGCATTTCCCACTTTGTTTTGTCCCGTCTACAGTGCTAGTCAACACAGCAGCCCTAGCAGAAAGGAAAACATCATGAACATCAACACGGCTGTTGAGCAGGTCAAGACGCTCTACCATGTGGCAGAGACGGCGAACAACCTCGAAGCGGGTGAGCGTAGCGTCAAGCTGTGGACTGGTGCCAGCGTGAAGGACTTTATCAAGAGCCTGAACTTCAACCAGTACGCCGCTCTTCTCGATCTGTACGCTTGCGAGGACGAAGGCGATGCGGGGGATTGGCTTGAGCACGTTCAGCAGCTCGTCAGTTCGTTCTCCGACGAACAGATTGAGCTGTTCAGCCACATAAACTAACTAGGGACACAGACAAGAACGGCTACCTTGGACGGGGGCATCTCTTTTGCGAGACGCTCCCGTTTTCTTAGCTCTTGGCTTAGTGTCAATAGCGGTGCTCTCTGATAGAATCCAAGTTGCCACACTGCCGCCCTAACGGGTGGTGTTCACAACATAGTTTTCGTGAGTCTCTAGTCAGGGGGAGTCTTCTCCCTCCCTGATGTGACTCACGTATATCGTGAACACCAAGGCAGTGTGGCAGCTGTGGGCAGGAGACTCCCCCTCACTGTTTGACACGTGGGGCTTCTTCCACAGTCTCTATTGGGCTGCTTTTGGAAGGAGCGCTATGTTTAGTATTGACCCGGAAGTTATTTTCATTCTCGTTCTGGTGGTTGTCTGTGCCGTCGTATCCGGCAATATGGCGAGCAAGAAGGGCTACAACTACAACGTCTTTGCCCTTCTCGGGCTTATCACGGGCTTCATCGGCGTAATCGTGGCGGCAGTGCTCCCCGATAAGAGGGCTGGAAATGCCGATGCTCTCCTGAAGTACAAGGAACTTCTTGATAAGGGAGTTATTACCCAAGAGGAGTTCCACAAGAAAAAGAACGAACTTATGAAGTAGTGCTGTCTACAAAGGAAGGCTGCTATGACGAACTTGACCCGTAGGAACTTTATTCTTGGTTCTCTTGGAGTCGCAAGTCTCTTTACTGTAGGTAACCTGTCTGGCTGCTCCGGCTCTGTTGCTTGATACCAACTTGACAAGTTCATCTCTCAAGACCCGTCCGCAATAGTCAAGGAACTTGAGGATAATCAGGGGTTTGAATATAAGCTTGAAGCCAGAAAGCTAGGCGAAGAAGATGGTACATACGAATGGCAGGGAGTTCCAAAGGACGAGATTGTCGGAGACACGAGCTATTCGCTATATTTCCTCGGAACCGATAATGAGGTACTGAGCAAAGATGCGCTGTTGAACGGTGAGCAAATCGAAGGCGCACGAGTACACTTTGTTTGCGATGCCTACGACACGAAAAGCGCTCAAAGCACGACTAGCAACATTATTGAAAAATGTGGTTTCTCGAATGTAGAAGTTGAAGGGGACGATGGAACTAGCTATCTTGCCGCCGGAAGATGCTCAATCAACGGACAAGATGCTTATTGGTTGATTATGCTCTGGACTAAGATAGATATGGGAAGAATCGAAGTCCATCTTGATAATGACGGTATGCTTGAGTGAGCGAAAGAAGAGTTCGGATAAAGAAGATATCGTCAAAACACGAACGAAAAAACGAGCACCCGCCGCAAAGGTAGGTGCCCGTTTCGTTTATGGAATGTCCGTATCAATGGTTGGGTCATACGGACGTGTGTATAGGTAGATATTGCCGTCCTTGATAACGTTGTCGTACTTGCGTTCATTCTCAAGTTGCTCTTGGAGTTGCTGGTTCTGGACAACCAAGTTGGCGATAGTCGAGTTGAGCGTTGCAATATCGTCCGCGTTCTCGTCTATCTGCTCTTGGAGCTGTACGGCAACGTCCTCGTCCAAGAGTTGCCTAACGTTGTCGTACCACGCTTGAAAACTCGAAGTGATAGCGTCCAAGTCGAAGCGTAGGTTTATCCAAGGGCAATCGCTCGTTCCACGCAAGTCCTCAACCATCTCGTCGGTGAGGTATTGGGCGTTGGCGGGAACGGTTATCTTTGCCAACAGCAAGTCGAAGAGTCCGGTTGAGCGTGCGTAAAGCGGGTTGCCCTCCCCCTCCGCACCCTCTAGGTATTTGAGGTAGACGCTTCGCTTCTCCGAGTCGAAGCGTAGTGCTATGTAGTCCACCCGCTCCTGTGCGTTGCCGTTGGATAGAGTGAACTGCCTGTCCTCCGTGTTCTGGTAGAAGCGTCCCTTGATGAAAGCGTCACCCGGATTCACGACTACCGCGAAGGAGTTCTCTATAGGCTCAACCAAGAGCGCGGTTGAGACGTTCGGGATAATCCCGTCACCCCCAAACCCCGAGAACATAGCGGCGAAATCGTCAGAGTTGTAAACCCTGTCTAGGGTTCCGTCCTCGTTCTGCTGTGCGTCCCAGAAAAGGCTAGTCTCCATAGGCGCACCCCCTAAACCACGCTATGCGGAGAACCGTTTGCGTCGTATGCGGTTATCAGTACGAAGTGAGAGTTTCCGCTTGAGTCGTAGGCTGTTACCAGCCCCGTGTGCTTGGTTCCGCTAGAGTCGTAGACTGAGACAGCGCCGCTTCTAACCGTGATGCTGATTGTTGTTGAAGTCTCCGGGTAGGTTCCATACCACTCGTGAATCTCCTTGAGCGTGTATATGGCGGTGCCGCCCTGAGCGCCGGTAGCGTCACTTGGGACTACCGCCTTGGAGATGCCGCTACCGCTGTAGAGCTTGTTGCTTCCCTGCCATAGCTCGAACCTGTCGAAGTTGGCGTTGCCCTGAGTCGCGGACTTCGCCCAGCAAAATCAGACAAAGCGGCGTGAGCACGATGGCAAGCACCATGCCAAAGGAGGGAAGCTCCTTTTCGTCGCTCGCACCCTCGGCAGAGGTAAAGTGCTCCGGAGCATCGGTAAAAATGCGACCGCCCACGTTGCGGCCCCAGATGACGCCGGCAATCGCCATGGCGATGAAGGCGGTGGGGATGCCGACGAGGATCATGGTGCCCAGGTCGACGCCGAGCGTACCGGCAACGAGAACGGAGCCGGCCGAAGGCGGAACGAATGCGTAACCGGCGGCAAGACCAGCAAGAAGTGCGATGCCGTAGTAAAGCGTGGACTTCTTGGTCTGAGAGGCAACGCTGAAGGCAAGCGGGATCAGAACGACGACGCCGGCCTCGAAGAAGACCGTGGTGCCGATACGAGACCGGTGATGCCGAGCGCCCAGCTCGAATGACCCTGGCCGAATTTATCGATAAACGTCTGAGCTATTTTGCGCGCTCCGCCGCTTTCCTCGAGAATCTGACCGAGCATCGAGCCCAAACCGATGAGCAGGGCGATATTCTGAAGCATCGTGCCGACACCCTTGGTGACGGTGTCCGCCACAAGGTTGAGCGGCATTCCTGCACCGACACCGATGAAAACGGCCGAAACCATCATCGAAAGAACCGGGTGCAGCTTGCACTTGATGATCAGAACAAGCAGCAGGGCGATGCCGATAATCGCCGAGATGACGAGCCTGGTGGGGTCTGCCATAAACGTTGGGTCTGACATCTTTCCTCCAATTCATCAGACCTTTTGAATTCGTCTGATGACTATAGCGTGTTTTGGAAAGGTCTGATGTTTCATTTTGAAATTTGTTCGAAATACATCTGATGTATTTGGTAAACGGTCGTATTTGCGCTGCGAACGGTATATCTAAGCCGCCCGACTCAAATCCAGCGGCCAATATCGCATCCGTGGTGCGCTAAAATAGCTCAGATGAATTTTGTAATGAAAGGTATAGCTATGGCCCGCGCCGAATCGGGACTCCCCGAGCAAATATCGGAGAAAATCATTCAATTGATTCTGGATGAACACCTTGAGCAAGGCGATCGCCTGCCTAAGGAAACCGTGCTGGTCGAGCGCTTGGGCGCCGGCAGGAGCACCGTGCGCGAGGCCATGAAGTTGCTGCAGTCGCGCAATATCGTGCGCATTAAGCAGGGTTCGGGCACCTATGTGGCGTCAAACCCCGGCGTTGCCGACGACCCGCTGGGCTTTACCTTTATCGATGACAAGCAGC
>OGDF01002743.1_pt1 | contig 23015 bp, 31 predicted proteins | sample 1570141 | NCBI WGS metagenome assembly OGDF01 (sample SAMEA4370581, study PRJEB24528) | human gut metagenome | reverse complement strand
TGGACAGTCTGCCTGTGTCTGACTTCGGCGATTTGCCGCAGGCTGCTACTGCCAGGCCTGTGATATAGTCAACGCCCATAAATAACAGCAGCGTGACCATAGACGCATCCCAGCCGCCGAACAGCCCGGCGATGAAGCTGCCGACAACGCCGGCAATGGTACAGATGGTTTCTTTCATGGTGATTCCTCCTAACCAATGTGATAGCTGAAATTGAAACGATATGCACGCCCAGATTTAAACCAATAAGCAGTTGCAGTCGGATTCAACAGCATTATAATACCAGCCTCGTTTACAACTATTGGGTATGCTGTTGGAACACCGCTTGCTGGATCCCACCCTGTAAAATATAGCGTATCGTTTGGTCTAGCACCGCTTGGTAAAGTACCGCATTTTGGGTTGTTATTACCAACTGAAAATTTTAAGTAACCTTGTACATATACAGTGTTTCCCATTACCAAATATTTCAATTCTCTTTCCGATGTTGAATCTGCTCCGTCTGTCGGTACATCTGTCCAGGCGGTTTCGGTTAAAACGGTGGCTTCGGTGGATTTAGCTACGGTGCTGGTTAGAAATGCCTGATCATAGTATGCTGTGTCAGCACCTGTGCCTTCAGGTTCTGCTGTTTGATGTGTAGAATCAGTTGTCCATGTTTTATATCTCCCATTTACTGCGTAATTACCATTCCAATATGGCCACGGCAAATATACCCAAACTGTAAATGTATTGTGTGCTGTGGGTATTACTTTAACTTTGACCGTGCCACAACGGGTGCGATAGACCGTAACACCGCATGCTTTGGTTGCCGATTGCGTTGATTGCCATCCATCTTTTATATGGATCTCAAACCAACTGTTCTGCGATGCGTTTCCGTTTGCCCCGTTACCACTCCACACGCTAATGACTGCGGTTGAAAAATTTTCAAACGAAGTCAATGTTCCCAATCTGTACCACTGTGCAGCACCATTAGAACCACCTATTAGTTTAGAATTGTTTACGATCATCTCATGCGTATGACTGCTTTTGGCGGCATAGCTGCTATAATTTGTGCTATCCAACAGTGTGCGCACGCCCTGCCACTTGTCCGCACTGATCTGCTTATTCCACATCAGATCCCCGGCGGATGTCAATGCGGAGTAGATAGACATGCCATATTGATTCCCGTCGTCGTAGCCGTTACGATGCCGGATTGAGATAACGTCGTACCATGCCCCGTTTGCCGTGTTTTTATACGACCCGACAAAAGACTGCTTATCCGGCAGATTTGCGGTCATTGCCCCGCTGATTTCCATGGATCCGCCCACAACCCAAGCCGACGGATCAAACGAGTCCAGCTTTTCCTTGTCCTCTGGTGCCATAAGTCCCTGCTGCTCGGCTGTGGCATTTGCGCCGATAAAGCGGGTTGCTTCCACCGGCATCTTCACAACGAACACCGTGTTGTCATACCGGACTTCCGTGCTGCCGTCATAGGTGTAGTCCACATAGAGCAGGCTTGTGTATTGCGGATTTGTTTTGATATAGGCATCCGTATCGGTCTTGTCGCCGTACCGTGTTTCATATCTGCTGTCCAAGATCGGGAGATAGCCTTTCCCGCTTGTGAGCAGCGCCGTCCCGACTGCGTTAAATGTCGGACGGATGTCAATGTTTGACGTGCTGATAGGTGTCCCGCTCTTGTCATATTTGACATACAGGAGGGTGTTCACGTCATCGAACTTTGTCGCAAAGGCTTTTCTGGCAAGCGTGTATGTGGTGTCGGTGTCCTCCAGTTCGGTCAGCTTTTTGTCTTTATCTGCGGTATATGCCGCTTCTGTTGCGTCCAGAATGCCCTTGTTGTCGTGGCTGTGGGACGACTGCTCCAGCGAGCCGATCTGCCCGTCCTGCTGTGCGTCTTTGCCTTGCAATTCTGTAACTCTGGCGTCGATCTCCACCTTGGTGTAATAATTGCCCCTGCCGGTGTCGATCTCCCGGCGGTGGAACATGTCAGATACATTGCCCATGGTAGCACCTCGCTTTACTCATTTTTCCGTGCCGCCAGTGCCTCTTCCAGCGCTGCAATCCGTGATACAAGGTTGTCAAAATACAGCTTGGTGTCTTTGTCGAGGCGCACGCCACGGACTGCTGTGCCATTGGTATTGTACAGAATGCCGCACTGTTCCACATCCCCGTCACGGTCGGCGGGGATGCGCTGTTCATCCTCATCCAGCAGCATGACACGCTCTACACCGTCTGTACCGGTAATGCGTTTGAATCCGCACGGCATGTGGTGATTGAGGCGGTTGACCTGCCCCATCGTGCCGCCGACCTCGCCCACATAGGACAGCCAGCCGGCTGCGGCATAGGTATAGATGCTGGTGCCCAGAATGATTTCCGTGCCCGCAAGCGCCGGATCAGCGTTCACCCGGTCTACGGTGGTCGTGCCGTCGGCAAAGCGATAGATCAGGCGGTATGCGCCGCTGCCCTCTGTGCTCTGGATGTTCAGAAAGCCCATCTTGTCCGCATTTTCCAGCGTCACAAGGTCTTTGACTTTTTGCTCCAGCTCCGCCGTGGCGTCGTCCCGTTTGGTGTCCTGTGCGTCCAGCAGCTCGATCGCCTCCGCAATGGAGGCTCGCACCTCTCTGCCGTACAGGGCCTTTCGGATTTTTTCCACGTCGCCGGAAATGCTGCCGGCGGCGTCAAGATAGTCTGCCATACGCTCCTCCTATCGTGCGTAACGGTTGGCGGCAGATGCACGCCGTCCGAGGTTTTTGTCGATGTACGGGGTCAGGGTGTCGGCTGCGGTTTTGCCGTCCAGATACAGCGTGCTGTGGATGTCGACGCCCGCCATTGCAGCAGCAACCGCCTCGCCCATGGCGTTATAGTCCATTTCAATGACAGCGCTCCCGCTGTGCATCCGTGCCGCCTCCCTGGCGTACTGCCTGCTGATATCATGGGGAATCACCTGTGCGCCGTTTGGCAGCGCCACAAGCTCGCCCCTGCCGCCCTCGTTCATGCGGGCAAAGCCGCCCTGCCAGTCCGCTGTACCGTGTGCAAGGTACGGGATGTGCGGGATGCCAATGCCGGGGATGAGGTTGGCGCCGTCGATCATCGAGTTGATTCCGCCGATTGCCAGATTGGCGACGGCTTTGAGACCGTCCACCACCATCTCCATGATCTGTTCTCCCAACGCTGACCAGTCCGTTTCCAGAAACTTGTCCTTGATATGCGTGATGATCTCAGGGATTCGGCTGGTCACCTTGGGGATTGCCTTGATCAATCCGTCCGCAAGCTTGATCATCAGATCAGCTGCCGTGACGATCAGCTCCGGTCCCTTTTCGATCAGCGCATCTGCAAGCTTCATGATGATCTCCGGCGCTTTTTCTGCAATATCCGGCAGGGCGTTGGTGATACCCTCCACCACCGACTCCAGCAGCTGAATACCGCTGTCAATCAGCTCCGGCAGATTGTCCAGCAGACCGCCTGCAAGCTCCAGCACCATGTTCACCGCCGCCGGAATCAGCTCCGGCAGAAACGAGGAGATGCCCTGCACCAGGCTGCTGATGACATTCATGCCGGCGGATAAAATCTCCGGCAGCTTCTCTGTCAGACCCTGCACAATGGTGAAAATCAGCTGCCCCGCCTTTTCCAGCAGCGTGGGGAGCTGCAAGGCAAAGCCGTTGACCAGATTGACGAGAATGTCTGCGCCGCCGGCGATCAGAGACGGCGCCATTGCCGTGAGTGTGTCCAGCAGATTGCCCACCAGCGCACCGCCCTGTGCAATCAGTGCGGGAATCTTTTCTGAGATGCCAGTGCAGAAATCCGTGATGACCTGCGGCGCTTTTTCCCGCACCATGGCAAGGATCTCGTCGATCTTGTCGCCGAAGTTTTGCTGGATCAGTCCCAGACCGACCAGCACCAGACCGCCGATTGCCCCAAAGCCAAAGGCTTTCATCAAAATGGAGGTGAACTGCCCGCCGAAGCTGCCGGCGACCTGGAGCACACTGGACAGCGCCCCGCCGATCTTGCCGGCGAACTGCTGAAGCTCGCCGATTACAGGAGAGAGCTTGTCTTTGACCGCTCCAAACGCCCCGCCGATCTTGCCGAACACGCCGGATACCTTGTCCCCGAGTCCGCCGGAAATCTCTTGCAGCTTGGTTTTGAGCACCACAAGAGGCATGGTCAGCGCCGGCACCTTGGCGGCAAGCGTGGAAAAGCCGCCGCCGATCTTGCCAAGGATTCCGCCGCCCAGCGTTTTGAGCTTCCCCAGCACACCGCCGATTGCGCCGCCCGCCTCAGCAAGCGAGCCTTTTGTATTTTTCAGCAGTCCGCCAAAGTTGGTGAGCCAGCCGGAAAAGCCGGATGCTTCGCTTTTTACGCTGCCGATCGCCCCGGAAAACGTACCGATCACGCCGGAAATGCCGCTGAAACCGCTGCCAAAAACGGACACCGCTTTTCCGGCGGTCAGCAGGGCAGGACCGACAGCCGCAGCTGCGACGGCGATCTTATCAAGCGGCACGCCGGCGTTTTGCAGCGCCTGCACCTTGTCAAAGACCACCTGCAGCTTGTCGGCGACTGTCTGAAACACGCCTGCAATCGTTGCGCCTGTTTTGGACATGTTGCCCAGGGCGGTGATTGCCGCCTGTATTCCGTTACCGGTGCCGCCGGCTTTTTTGCCGGCAGCATATGCCGCAAGCATTCCGTCCAGTGCAGATGCGGCTTCTTGCGCCGTGCCAACAATTTTGGAGAGCGCCGGCTCCATCTGATCAAATACCTTGATGTTGATGCCCTCGATCTGGCTTTTTAAAATCGTGAACTGACCGGACAGCGTGTTGATCATGGTATCCGCCATGCGCTGACAGGAGCCCTTGCTCTCGTCAATGGAGTTTGCCAGCTTGTAAAAATCCTCGTCCGACGTATTGACAATGGCAAGCAGGCCGCTCATTGCCTCCTGCCCGCCGATGGTCGCCGCATAGGCAGCCTGCTGGTCTTTGGTCAGGCCGGAAAAGCCGGCACGCATGTCCTCCATGACCGTCCGGAACGATTTCATGTCGCCGTTGGAGTCGGTCAGGGAAATGCCAAGGTCTGCCATAGCCTGCTCTACCTGTTCGGTCGGCTTTGCCAGCCGGGACAAGACCGACCGCAGCGACGTACCCGCCTGGCTTGCCTTGATGCCGCTGTTTGCCATCAAGCCGACGGCAACGGCAACGTCCTGCGCCGAATAGCCCAGAGCGCCGGCGACAGGGGCAACGTACTTGAACGTCTCCCCCATCATAGCGACGTTGGTATTGGCGTTGGACGATGCCGCCGCCAGAACATCCGCAAATTCCGCAGAGTCCGAGGCGCTCAGACCAAACGCTGTCAGTGCATCTGTGACAATGTCCGACGTGGTTGCCAGGTCCTCACCGGATGCGGCGGCAAGATTCATAATGCCTTCGATACCGCTGAGCATATCGTTGGTTTTCCACCCCGCCATCGCCATATAGTTCATGGCTTCGGCGGCTTCTGTGGCGGAGAACTTGGTCTTTGCGCCCATCTCTTTGGCTTTTTCCGTCAGCTTTTCCAGCGGCTTTCCGGTTGCGCCGGATACTGCGGAGACCTGCGCCATGGCTTGCTCAAAGGATGCGCCAGCCCTGACCGCCGTGGTGGCGAGTGCTCCGGCAGTACCGGCAACCGCAGTCTCCATTGCCGTGATCTTGCCGCCGAAGCCGGACAGCTTGCTGCCGATGTTCTGCATCGTGTTCCCAAAGCTGCCAAACTTCTGGGTCAGGCGCTCCATGGAGGACTCTGCCTGCTGCATCGCCTTGGTGAATTTGGAGGCATTGCCGGTAATGGTTGCGGAAAGCGTATAATCCGCCATTGTATCACCTCACTTAGAGCTTGTTCGGTATTTTTTTCTGTGTGGATTTCGAGCACGATTTTGTTTCCGGACACGCTCTTAATATTGCAGTAGGTCATCCCCCTGGATGTACCCGCTGAGCTCGATCTCATTTTGCGACGGGTCACTCAGGGACACGGTCAGCTTGGACACCCGCAGAAGCAGCCGGAGAGCCCCCCGCCGAAACCAGACATACTGCCCGATCTCCAGCGGTGCGTCCCCGGTGATTAGGGCGAGGTCTTTGGCTTTGCCTGCAAATGTCACCTTGGGAGGCTGTAACGCTGCCGCCGCCAGCATCGTCGTACCGATCACAGACGCCTGCTCGGTGCCAGTGTCGGAAAACTTGTCCAGCGGTCCGACGATCAGCCCGTATTGCTCTACGAGTGACTCATTGCGGAACACCACGCTGTTTGCCCGCCGCCGTACCTGCACATCGCCAGTACTGGGGTAGACCATCTCCCCATTATCCCCGGTGCACAGGGCATCGCCCTCTGTGTTGACCGGTACGAGGGCGGTGTAAAACGTGGTGGTGTCGTAGGCAAAAGACAGCTCCGTCACATTTTTGCCCACCTCGATGGTCTGACCGGCAACGTTGCCCGTGTCGTATTGCCGGTAATTCAGCACCCACAGAATCGGGTCTTTTGCGCGCTCAATGATGGCGTCCGACACTTCTGCACGGACAGCTCGCCGCCAAAGTAGTCCACCAGGCGGGTCTGCAATACGTCCATTGCCGTCAGGCTCTTCGCCGTATCCCGTGTAATCCCGTCCGGATGCTCCGTGTCCCACGCCGTACTGTAGGTGATGTGAAACGTGCGGTGCCGTTTTTGCGCCCTGGAGCGTATCGTGCCGGAAATGTCCCGCATCTCCCGGTTGTACTGCAGGACAACTTGCGAATAAAACGTCCCGATGGGCACGGAAACGCTGCGGAAAGCAGGCAGATACACCTGATTGAGGTATCCCATGACGCCGTCGCAGGTAAATGTTGTGATGCCGTAAATGTCCGTCTCACGCTGCACCGGATAGCCGCCGAACAAAAAGCGCTCCGCACCGGTGCGATTCCGGAAAAACACCAGGACCTCCCACCGGAAACTGCGGCGCAGCTCGCTGTAAAGGGGATTTTCGGAGACGATGCCAAACTTGAAACTGCCGGATTTGCAGGAAGCCAGCTCCAGCTGCATGTCCAGCAAAAAACGGTCCGGCATCTCCGGCGAATGCAGAAGCGCATGGGGATAATTGCTGCCGGTGAAAAGCAGGCTCTGCCCAACCACCTCGTAAGGATAAAAATACACCAGATAGCCGCTGGTCATAGGCGCTCCTCCCGGAATTGCAGCGCCGCCACAATGGTGGTGCTGGTGTCATCTATACATTGCAGCCGCACGGTGCTGGAGCCGGGCGACAGCAGAAAGTCCAGCGGGATCACGGTGAAAGTTGTGGGCACGCGATACTTGTAGGACTTGTTTTCGTAAGTCACAGTCAGAACAGCCCCCACACGGTTGCATGAATAGACCACCAGAGACGGGGCAAGGGCGTGTCCGCATCCCTGCACGGTGATCTCTGCCGACTGATGATTGGTGATCGTGACGGCGGCAGAGGCCTCTCGAATCACGCCGTTTTCCAGGTCAAACGGGTCCCACAGCCAGTCTGCCGTGGAATCGGCACAGGCATACCGAAACGGCGCAGCGTCCATGGTGATGGTGAAAGAATGGTGCACACCGCTCTCCCGCACACTGGAAACCGTGCAGCGCCCCTCGTAATAATAGGCTGGGTCCGTGTCAAAAATCAGCTTGGTAACCTTGCCGTGAAGCAGCTCCAGCAGCTGGCTGTACTCCTCATGCCACCACGCCATTTTGCCGCATTTGAGCAGTGTCAGGGCGATGGTGCGATTGTGATAGACCGGTGCGCCGGTGAGCGCCTCGGAATAGTCCAGCACGCCGTGCCTGCCGGGAATGGTTGCGGTGTTCACCTCAACCTCCGGCTCCGTGATCTCCACGTCTGTCAAAAACATGCCCCAGTCGTCCCACGTGTGGCAGCTGGTGAGTGCAGCTCTTTTCAGTGCCAATCCGTCTGCCTTTGCCTGTGCCAACTGTTCCGGCGTGATGCCATAGTACCGGCGATATCTGCCGTCTGCGTTTTTCAGTTCCACGCCGTCCGGATCAAACCGCACGCCAGTCCTTGTGATCCGGTAAAGCTCCGGCTCACGCATGTGCGACACCTCCCTTTTTCCGGATGCCGTTGGCCTGATACACCATTGCCACCCAGGATTTCCCCTCTTTTGCCTCGATCTGTTCGGCGATTTTTGTAACGTGCTGCCGCTCTGCGGTATCGCTGCGCTTTGGACGTTTGCGCCAGAGCTTGTGCGCCGGCTTGCCCTTTTTGCGCAGGACATTGCCCACGGCGTTGGACACGGCAGCCGCCAGCAGCGTGGAGTCCGCCACAACACGTTCCTCATAAGCCTTGATGAGAAACCGCTTTTCGGTTGGCGTGAGAGCGAGATAATCCGCCTTGCGGTACCCGAAATTTGCCGCAAAAAAAGCGAAGTCCTGCACGGACTGATACCGTGCGTCCTCCGCCTGTTCCTGCGGTGTTTTTGGCTGTTCCGGAGTGCCCCCGAGGTACTCCAGCTGCACCAGCCTCAGCGGAATAAAAAATCGCAGTCCTCCGCAATCTGTTCCAGAACGGCATCCAGCATGGCGGCGTAGCCGTTTTCCTGCAATTCTGCGTCTGCAAACTCCAGCGCCTTTTTGACCGGCGCATACACCCCGCCGTCGGTCATCATGCCATAGGCAAACAGCATCTTGACCCTGCCAATGGTCGGGAGCCTGTGCTCTCTGAGGCTGACAGACAGATCAGCGACAGAGCAGCCCGTCACGTTTTCGATGGTCTCCATGCGTCCGATGCTGTAGTGCAGCGAGTAGACCTCCGTGTCAATCAAGTATGTCTTTTTTGCGTCCATGGTGCTATCCCTCCTTCCCTTACGCCGGCATTGCGGTAACCTTTGCAGCGTCCTCCGTGGACAGCGCTGTCAGATCCACCAGCGGACCGTTCCCGGCAAGGCTGCAAGAGTATGTCATGGCATCATCATACGGCGCTTCCAGGGTGTATTCTGTCAGTACCGCCAAGCCGCCGAACAGGGACTTGCTCTCCTTGATATCCACGATCTTGATGCACAGCAGATCGCCACTCTCAAAGTACTTTTGCAGCTCCTTGTGGGATTCTGCGCCCATAATATAGGCACCGTCGGAATCCACAGACCACTCTTTCATGCCGGCAACCTGGGACTTCCAGCCGCCCTTGGTGTCCTTGGATGTGGTTTCGATGGTGTCGGCGCTACGGTTGAGGGTCAGGCTCTGCTGTCCGGCAATCGCCAGCAGCTTGGCACCGTCCGCCGTAAAGAGGCACAGCAGGATGTCCTTGCCCGCCTTTGCAACCGCCTCCGGAAACTCGCAATATACATTGCTGTCAAAATTCTCAGCCATATTCATTTCCTCCTGTTATTTGATTTTTAAGCCGTTGCTCGTCATGATCTCATAACTCAGCACAGCGTGCCACTCTCCGGTGTCATCCAGCTGCATGGACTGCACGCCAGCCTCTGTCTGCATCAGGCACTGGATGCCCTCCGGCAGCACCAGCTGCACCGTCATCGCCTCTTCCACCGCCTGGATCATCTGGTAGATCTCCGTTCTCGCCGGGGATGGTTTGGCAATGGCGTGGATGTTCACGGAAAATACCTCTTTCCACGTGGTCTTGCTGGAGCCGTCCCGCTTCCCCACGATCTCCGCAAACAGAAACGGGCTTGCAGCATTTTCCGGCACGGCGTCGTACACCTCATAGCTCGTGTTGCGCCGCAGCACGCCCAGCAGCGCCGCTGCAAGCTCTGCAAATCCCAGCTTTCTGTACATACTTTACTCCTCCATTGTCTTTTTCAGGTCGGCGTAAAATTCCGGTCGTGTGTCGTCCACGGCGGATCGCAGGAAATACTGTCCCGGCACAAAGCTCGCCTTTAATCGTTTGCCCAGCACCGGCACAAACCGCCCGGCCTTTTGCCGGTGTCCGTATTCCACGTGGGGCGCATAGTGGATGGTATACCCCACGGAGCCCTGCACGCTGCCGGAAGGCATGGTGGCACGCAGCGAACGGCGCAGCCCGCCGCCCTTGTGCTGCCCGATGAGGTTGCCCTGCCTGTCCTTGTAGACTGCACTGGCCGCCACAGGCGTGCGCTTCTGTGCATTGGCAAACAGCAGACCGGTGGCACGTGTGCAGCAGGCGACAAAGTCCTCCCCGGACTTTTGCTGAAGCTTTTTTGCCAGACGGTCAACGTCTTTGACTTTGATTTCGATGTCCACGTTATCGCCACCTCTCCACACGGAGAAGCCGCCACCGGCGCAGCTCCTCAACAGACAGTATCCGGTAATTCTCCCCGCAGACACACACACCGGAAGCGCTTCGGCAGGCGCTAAGGGGGGCATTGGTGATGAGCCGGCGCTGATTCTGCGTGACCGCTCTGCCCTCCAGCTCGACCTCCGCCGCCGTCCAAGGGGTAAATCTGCCCTTGTACCGTGTCGTCTCTGCTTGCAACTCCGTGACCGGATTGCCCAGCACGTCGGTGCCGGTCAGCACACTGCACAGCAGCTGCATAGGCAAATACTGCATCGCACTCCCTCCCATCACAGAAACCGGATTTTTTTCCGTCCGCTGTCGGATTTCTGCTGATCCACATAGGCGGAAAATTCGCCGTCATACTCCGCCAGCACGTCCTCCACGAAGCTTGTGGAAAGCGTGCCGCCGCTCTCTGACGTGATGCCCTCATAGTTCCACCGCCGCCATAGCTTGACCACCACGTCGGCTGCAATGGGCTCCAGCAGGGCGGGGAGGGTCGGCTCCCGCACCCGCAGGCAGATGCGCACGCTTGCCAGATCGCACAGCTCCTGCAAGGACTCCCCCTTGTCTGTATCCGGCTCTCCGGCAAGGCGCACCTGCACCCGCTCCAGCAGCGCCATTATTCCGCAGAGATTGTGCCGACGACAACGCCGTCCAGCCGCTCGGCGAACAGAGTTGCGCCGGTGAGGATGGTGGTCTCGTAGTTGGTGCGGGTGTAGTCTGTGGAGTGGTTGATACCCACCAGACCAGTGGCATCTGTGGTGAAGTTGAATGCCTTGCCGATCTCGCCGCCGGAGATCGCCGGATATGCCAGATTGATGTTATCTGCCACGGTGGCATAGATTTTGCCCTGGGGTACGCTGGCATTGGTGAGCATGTTGATGTCCATGAACGCCTTGAAATAGGTCATGCCAAAGGCGTTCTGTGTGGAGATGCTGGCGCCGCCCAGATACGCCGAAACGTCCATGGGGTTTGCCAGTACGATCACCTCGCCGGCAGCGTCATCCTCGAACAGCGTCTGGAGCTTGCCCCATGCATTGGAAACCACGTCCTGCAAGCCCTTGCCGGCCGCAGTGCCTGTGCCGGTCGCCAGAAACGCCGCAAACTCCTGACGGATGTTGCTCTGGACCTTTTTCAGCAGCGCCGTGTCCGCCTGACTTACCGCCTGATCAAAGCCGCTGCGCTGGATTGCCTCCAGTGTCACAGCTCTGCGGTACTTTTTGTAGGCGAGCTCATAGGTCTTTGCCGGCTCCACATCCACCTTGGACAGCGGGATCAGGTCGCCCTCTGCCACGGTGCCGTCCGCCAGTGTGACCTTGCTCTGATAGGTCTTGATCACGGAACCGTTGGACAGCACGGTGCGTCTGGTGATGCCCAGCAGCTCCTGGAGCTTTGCAATACCGCTGACAAAGCGGTTCACAAAGTCGATGGACTGCGCCTTGGCAAAATCAGTGGTTACGTTGGTGTTTGCTTCTACAGCCATGTTTTTGTCCTCCTAAAAAATCACTGGAACAGATCCATGTTATTGCGGATTGCGTCAATGCGCTTGTCGTCGTCGGCGATCGCAAAAATCTGTTCTTTCGTCATTTTGCCGGCAGCCTTGCCGGTGCGTGGTGTCTCTGATTTCAGGCGCTGGCGGACAGCAGCGTCCACAGCGCCTGAAAACAGCTTTGCAAAGTCCTCCACGTTTTGCTTGGTTGTCTCAGCGTCCGCTGTGACAATGGCAGCAATCAGGTTGTCCGGTGCGTGGATGTCCTTTTCTGCCAGCATTGCACGGGCGGCGCTCTGCATCTGTCCCATGGTCACCTGCTTCTGGAGCGCCTCCAGCTGGGACTTGTAATTGTCCCGCTCGTATTCCAGCCGCTGCGTGCCATTCATTCCCGCCAGCTTTTCCGCCTCCGTCTGCTGTGCCTCCTGCTTGCTGGTATAGTCCGCAAACATCTTTTGCACCATGGCAGACACGGCATCCACGGTCAGGGCTTCCGGTGCGTCTGCGCCTGTTTTCCGGGCTTTCTCCGTGGCTCCGGTGTCGGCTTTTGTGCCGGTGTCTGTGCTGCTTTCCGGGGCGGTCTCTCCGGTTTCGATAGGTGTATTTCCCGCATCATTCACTTGTTCTCACCTCCTTTCAGGGCTGCATCAAATGCCAGATGCAGCGTTTCCAGCGTGTGCGCGCACTCGGTGCGTGTCAGCTCGTTCCCCCTGTCGTCTTTGAGGATCAGGCAGGGGATGTGCCGCACATGATGCTGCCGTGCCATGTCGTTCCCGCCGTACACATCGTCACAGCGGAACGTATACAGCGGCACGCCGGTCTCCCCGGCATACTGCTGTGCCGCCTTTTGCGTCGCCGCACAGGGCGGGCAAAACGTGCCGTGGAAAAACAATAGCTGCATGGTATCCCTCCTTTTGGGTATCAAAAAAGCGCCTGATTGCTCAGACGCTGAATTTGTGAGATAAGAGCGCCGTACCCGCAGGCTGTCTTGCTCTTATTTTCCGTCCCTCCGCCAGTTTTTGCCCATGGTCGGGGCAGTGGTTATTTTACAACGAAATTTTCGAATTTCTTGTAAGCGTCAACATATGTTTCTTGCTTATCGCCGTTGTATGTGATTTCGTAGTACATGCCGTCCGGCAAGGTTGTACTCAATAACGCCTTATTGTTTTGCAGTGTCTTGCAGCTCCAAACTACATACACATCATCTTCCGTGATTTGCACGCTGTCTGTCTTATCAATGTGTTTGTTTGCATAGTCGGTTACAATTTGCTTACACCGGCTTAAAAACTTATCATTTCCCATGTTCTTTCTCCTTTCTGGCATGAAAAAAGCACCTCGGGTGAGATGCTTTAGTCAATAATTTCAATTGTTTTAATTTCATCAGCATCAATCCAAACGCCTGTGTTTAATGCGATGCCATCTACGCCGTCATTGTCCGGTGCAGGGAGAAACACGTTGCAATATCCAGAAATCTCTGACCCATCGTCCTTGTAAACGATGCGGACATTATGTTTATAATATTGATTCAAACTCATTTCGCATCGTCCTTTCTTTTGGGCACAATATGGGTTCGCTTCTTCGAGTAATGGATTACAGCTTCATTGGTGCTGCAAATTGGTTCTCCTGTTTTTTCATCAACACAAACGCCGAAGCTCTTCTCCGCTTTTATAATCTCTTTTATTTGCCCACTCTTTTTAACGAGCACTTCGCCAGTCCCATAATACTGGTTCAAGATTTCCTGAATTTCTTCCAGCGGAATCGTGAAATAACTTTTGTTTTTTGCCGGATCATAACCTGGCGCATTCAAAATATGTGGATTTTGTTTTTCTGGATTCAGTTCCAGCGATATTTCTCCGGCTGATACAGCATCAACGATTCTCTTCTCTCTTATTATACCACCACTGCCCTCAGAAGTCAACGGTTTTATGTTTGGTACAATCGGCGTAAAAAAGCACCGGCACCACGGATGCATGGGCGGAAAGTTCAGCCCCGGCGTGCGCTCTGCGATCTTGAACCGCTCGCCGCTGAGCGCCTTGCAGATGTCGCAGCTCTCGCTGTCGCCGGTGCACACAAACTCGTACTCCGTGTACGATGCCTCCTGCGCAAAAGCCAGCATTGCTGCCTCGTTGGACAGGTAGGTATCCTCCGTAAAGGTCAGCCGTTCTGCATTCTTCTGCGACACCTGCGTGAACTTCTCCCGAATCTGCCGTGCCAGCTGATGATAATCCTCCCCACGGATGACACCATTGACGAACTGGGTGTGCAGGGTATTGCCAAGCTTGGTGCGGTTGTCCCAGATGCGCTCCGAGAAGTCCTTGCCGTCACACCATTTGTTCCCCACTGCCGTGCGGATCAGGGCGCTGTCCAGCCGGTAAAAGCTGCTTCCTAGCCCCAGAAATGATGCAGCGCCGTTGGCGTAGCGCAGCGCCTGCCGCTGAAAAAACGCCAGCGCCTGTGCCTGCTCATAAGCGCCCATCTCCAGCTGCTGCATGGCGATGGACTGCCGCAGCCCCTCCAGACGGTTCAGCTTGTAGATGGACTCCCGCACCGGCACAAGATCGGCATACTCCGGATACTTTTGCACGAACTCATCCAGCTGTTCGATCAGAAGCCGTTTGTCTGCGTCCGGCAGCGTCTCCAGAAGATTGCGGTAGGACAGCACACCGTTCACGCTGTACCTGGTGTAATACGCTGCAATTTCCTTGTCCAGCCTTGCCGCCTCCCGGTCATAGTACGCCGCCAGCTTGCTGTACAGCCGCTTTTCGTCTTTGCCAAGGCTCTCGTCGTACTGTACCTTCCGGTCGTGCCAGTAGACCGGCGAGGACTTACCCGGCATCCGCTGTCACCTCTGCGGTGCGCTCTGCACGGTAGCCATCCGCCGGTTCCGTGCCGTTTTCCGCCTCGATTTTTTGCAGCTCCGTCTGCGGGTCGTCCACGGCGGAGATCACGGAGAGCTGTGTCTCTCTGGACGTGATGCCAGCCATTTGTGCGGCTGCCTGTACCTCTTCCAGCAGGTTTTTGGGGTTGTTTTTGGTAAACTGATAGGTGATATCCATCCATGCGTCCTCCGGAATGCCGGACGTGCCGCAGGATGCGATGAGCTTCCAGCGCTGATTCATGCCGCTGGCAAATTTCCGTGCCTTTGCGGATGCCAGGTTGCTCATTGGCTGTAGCTTGTACGCCAGCGCCGTGCCGGAGCTGCTGCCGAAGCTCTCATCCGAGATGTTGGCAACCATGGACTGCGCAAAAATCTGATCCTCCAGACGGTCCAGCAGGTTTTCCTGCGTGGCGTCCGCCGAGGGCTTTTGCAGAAACTGCACCCGGATGGCGCTGAGCTGTTCTGCGTCCAGACTTCCCACGTGGATCACACGGTCCTGCCGGATGGTGATAAGCTCCTCGTCCTCCAGATCGACGCCCAGCAGAAGCAGATAAGCGTCCGCAAAATAGTCCACGTCATTCGCCTTTTCCGAGAGTGCCTTGTCGTATGCGGTAATGGCACTCTCCACTTGTTCAAAGATGCCCTGCCGCTCCTCGTTGCCCAGATACTCGATCAGGGGCACACCGCAAAAATGGTGCGGTGCGGGCTCGCCGAAGTGCATCCCGCCACGGTCGGAAAAGGGCGTTTCGCTGGTCTTGTCGTAGACGCTGCCCACAGTGTCGCCGTCTCTGGTGCGGTAATAGCGCACCCCGTACAGGGGACGGCGTGCCACGGAATCATCATAGATCACAAAGCACTCCATGGGCGAGAGGTATGTGATGCACGGCTCTGAGCGCTCGTCGGTGTACAGCAGCTCAAAGCCGCTGCCGTAGATGCAGCAGTACTTGGACAGCTCCGCATTGTTGTCGTCCTGATCGTTGTATTTCTGGATCTGTTCCAGGCGCTGCGCCACTTCTGGATCCGGGTGCATGGTCTTGACCGGAATGCCCAGAAAATAGCCGTTAAACGTGTCCACAATGTATTTTGCAAAGTTGCAGATAATGCGGTTGTCCGGTTTCCACGGCTCCTTTTGCGGTGCCAGCCGGATGGGATGCCGCCCCTCGTACATATCCTTGAGATACGCAAACCGCAGGCAATCGACCTTGTGCTTTTCGATCCACTCCTGCAGCTTTTCCGGCGTCAGTGCCTCCTCCGGCGCCATGATGGCATACTCCTGCCGTTTGTATGGTTCCTTGTGCATTGTCTCCCTCCTCAACATGTCGGATTACAGCCGTGTGTGACCGCCTGCAAGGGTCACCTGCTGCCGCAAAATCGTGCTGACAAAATAGCGCATGTCGTCCATGGCGTGGTCGTTCTCCTTGATGGGTCTGTCCTCGCTTGCGGACTCGTCCCAGCGGTACAGCGCAAACTCCCGCAGGATGTCCCGGCAGTCCGGGCAGAACAGCAGCCTGCCCTGATCCAGCGCCGCCGCTGTCCGCCGGATGCCGTCCACCACGTCATTTTTGCCCTTGCGCACCACGAACCCCGCCTGCCGCAGTTCCGTGATAAAACTTGCCGCCGACGGATCCACGATGACGGCTTCGATCTTTTTGCCCTCTGCCAGCGTTTGAATGTGTTTCAGGTATTGCGCATTGGTCAGCTGCCTGCGCTGCGCTCTGCCGCTGTAATACCACTCTGCGGCACGGTACGCCGTGTTCCCGTTATCGCACCACAGTCCCGCCGAAAAGGCGTTGAGCGTGCCGTAATCCACGGAGATGTACCACTTGCCCTGCGGCGCAGAGATGCGCCTGACGTGGCGTGTCCGGTCGAACTGGGGATAGACAATGCCCTCCGCCAGACACCACTCCCCCAGAATGAACCGGTTGTAGAACACGCCGGTATACTCCGCCTTGACTGCCGAAACATAGTGCGGGTCAAGGGTGGTGTTGTCATCCAGCAAAAAACGCACGGCAAGCATATCAAGCTCCGTGCGTCGGTCGATATATTCTTTTTTCAGCCAGTGCTCCGGACTGTCCGGATTGGTGGTGGCGATCAGCTTTGCACCGGGCACACGCAGACGGGACAGCAGCATTGCGAAGAAATCCCGTGGGAACAGCGCCAACTCGTCGCAGTATGCGCCCTGCAAGGTCAACCCTCGAATCTTGGACTCGCTCCGTGCGTCGTTTGCGCCCTCCAGCAGGATGCGTCTGCCGAACAGATACGCCTCTTTGGCAGCAAGAGAAAACTGGAAATTGCTTCGCCCGACCAGCTCTTCCAGCGGGATCAGGCAATTGCGCTTGAGCGTAGTCAGGGATTTGCCGCACATGAGATACAGCTTGTCCGCCGGCATCGTCGCCACCCAGAAGCCCCACAGCACCAGAGAGATCCACGTTTTGCCGGAGGAGACCGAGCCCTCCAGCAGGTTAATCCGCCGGAGCTGCTGCGTCCGCCACAGTTCCATCAGCTCCCGCTGTTTCTTCGTGTAGATCATCTTCTGTTTCCACTCTCTCCTGCATGCCTGCAATCAGCGCTGCGGTCTTGCCGTTGTCCGGCTTGGACTGCGCCGCCGCCTGTTTCTTTTTCATGGCAAGTTCTTCCCGCGGGACGGTCTCGCCGATCAGATCTTCCAGCTTCTCCAAAGCTTTCACATTGCCGTTTCTGGCTTCTTCGTAGAGTGCCTGTATCAGCTGCATTGCCGCGTCATCATTCTCCCGAAAAAAAGCCTTTGCCGCCTGTTTCAGGCTCCTGTACGCCCTTCTGGACGCTCCTGAAGCGATGCCGCCTTTTTTTCCAAGTTCTCTCGCTTCACTCTGGCTTCGCTTATCCATCGGGATCAGATTTTCTGCATTCGCCATCGTCCTCCCCTCCGCTAAAATGGTACGCAAAACCGCCGCAGGTTTCCCCGCAGCGGTTTTTGTCAATCTTTGATGTTATCATTATAGCACAGGTCGTATGTATGATTCTATACGATTATTCCAGCATTGCCAGAGCCTTTCTGTGCCACCGGTGGAACGTGTCCCAGGAGCAGGGCAGTTCCACGCAGACCTGTTCGCAGGTCATGCCGTCCAGATACCGCAGCCGCATCAGCCGACGCAGCTCCGGCGGCAGGGTGTCGATGGCGTTCTCCACGGCTGCCTGTTCCTCCAGCAGGATACACTGCTTTCTCCGGTAGAGCCGTTCCAGTGTTTCCTTCTTCTCCACATACCGCTGTGCCTCTGACAGCGGTTCTCCCCGCTGGTGCGGACTGTCGCCGTATGTCACGCCGTGGCAGCCCTTGCTTTCTTCCAGTGCGTGCAGCCGCCTTGCGATGTCGGCAAGTTCCCGCCGGATGCTGCCGTATCGGCGCAGATCGTCTTTGGTCATTGCATCTCCTCCAGTTCCGGCAGTCCTGCCTTCTGCCGCAGTTCATTGCACACCTGCCGCAGGTCAATGCTGTGCAGCGTCAGTGCCGCATAGTACGGCGTGAGCAGGTCACACTCGATTGACCGGAACTGTGCCAGATCGTCGGCACTCCGTGTTCTGGCGTAGCGTTCCAGCGCAGTGCGGTACCGGTTCATCTGCCCTCGCAGGATATGCTCTGCGATGCGGATGCAGCCGGCGTCGTCCTTGCAGCTGTCGGCACTGTTTCTGCCGCCCTTCTGGAACAGCGGGCAGCTGGTCACACAGTAGGTTTCGTAAACGCTGCCGCTCTGTTTCTGCTGGTGCTTTGCCGCAGTCCAGCCCTCGACCGGCACAAAGTGGCGTGACCAGCTGCATCCGGTTGACGCACTGGGAACGGCGTGCCTGCACCGCCAGCAGAGCGTGGCTTTTTTGATTTGCTTATTTTCCATGTAGATCCACTCCTTTTGGGTTTCATGCTCGGTTTATGCTCGGTTAACGCTCGCGTGCGTTAGGCTTACGCTCGGCGTGCGTTAAAACGTCACTGATCGTCGCATTCAGGACTGCCGCTGCTATCCAGTACACCGCCCGTCTGTAGTCCCTGTGCCACAGGCAAACTGCCGCTGCACCAATGTCCAGCAGGATCATAGCGATTGGCAGTATCTGCGTGGTGTTGATCTTGGTCATGACTTACTCCTCCTCACACCCGATGCACTCACGCACAATGCCATACGCTTCGTCGATTTCGATCATGTCATTGCTGAGAACATCATCGCTGGAACTCCAAAACTCCTTCCTGATCTGCTTCAGCTGTTCCTCGGTAACCAGCACGCCGGGCTTGCCACGCAGCGTGTCAAATGCCGTCATGATCCGTGATGCCGTTTTCTTGTCCTCGCCGCAGACGAGATACACCTCGTCCTCAAACTGCTGCCTTGTTTCTGCGTCAATCATTGTTCTTCCTCCCCTCTATTTCGCCGATGCTGTCACATCCCGCACAGCCTGCCGTTCCCGCCGACATTTTCGAAAAAAATCGCATCCCCGTTCCGGCAAAACCTTGCCTCAAACAGCTTGCGCTTCAGGACATACTCCCGCTCTCTGCGGGTCGCATCGGACTTGACATCCTCCACCACCCGGTCGCCTGTCGGCAGGGTGTATGCAAAGTCCGCCGTATAGGTCACGGCTTTTTCTTTGCGCCACGGCAGCTGCAACGGCTCCAGAAGCACATACTTTGGATGCACCGCAAGACAAGCAATTTTTCCCGCCTGTTCCAGCTGGTGCAGCGTTTCGCATCGCCTCGCCTCCATGCGGCTGTCGTGTTTGCAGCCATGGCTGCATCTGCATTTTTTTGCGTGATATTTGTTTTGCATGGAATCCCTCCCTGGTTACCCGCCATCCCACCTCTTGCTTGCTGTTACGTCTCTCCGCTTTTCGTGGTATGCGCCTGCATCAGCACATCCACCAGCCCGCTGCTGATCATGGACTCCGGCAGAGTGTCCTCCAGGTACTCCCGATAGGCAGAGGTTCCGGCGGACTCCTCGGTGTGCGGTGCAGCAGCATCGAACGAAACAAGCGAAGCGCTGTCTTCTTTTTCTTCTTCTACTTTCTCAATATCTTCTTTTACTTTCTTATACTGTTGGGACGACCCTGGGCTTACCTTGGGACGACCTTGGGACGACTCTGGGAATTTGCTTGGGACGCTCTGAAACTTGTCGAAGTGATTGATCGCAAATACGGTATATTTCGGATACTTCGACCTTGTGACCTCGCCTGTGGCTTCCAGATGCCGTATTGCGGTTCTCACTTTGTCCACGCTGAGCTTGGTTTCCTTTGCAAGTATCGCATAGCTGGACACCCGGCTGCCCCGCCTGACCGTGATCCCGTGCCACTTGCTGTCCTCGATGGACACCGTCAGCAGCAGGTGCAGAAACACCACCTTCGTGTTGACATCGTCGTACCACTCCCACTTCAGCAGGCTGCGGTAGAGCTTGATGAAGCCGTTTTCCAGCATGTTGTATCACCTCGGTCAAAACGGTGTCTCCCCGTCGCTGAGAATCTCTTCAAAGTCGCTGAGATCGCCCAACTGCATGGGTGTCTGCTGTGCCACATCCTGCTGGTAGGTGTGCGCCGGGGCGCTCTGCGGGCTTGCCGTGTGCCCTGAAGGCGGAGCGCTCTGGGTAGTCTGTGCACCGTCTTTGTTTCCCACGAATCCCACGTTGTCGCAGTGCACCACCATGCTGTGGTGCTTTGTGCCGTTCTGGTCGGTGTAGTCGTTGTTCCGCAGCTCGCCGGACAGCTCGATCCAGCCGCCCCGGCGGAAATACCGGCTGACGAAATCCGCCGTCTGCCGCCATGCCACGCAGCTGATAAAATCCGCCTCCCGTTCTCCGGTCTGTTTGTTGGCGAAGCGGCGGTTCACCGCCACACGGAACTGGCAGACCGATACGCCGCTCTGGGTCTGTCTGAGCTCGGGGTCGGCGCAGAGCCGCCCGGTGATGAGGATTCTGTTCATGGTTAACCTCCTAACACATCCGAGAAGTCCGCTTCCTCCGGTGTTTCTGCGACTTCTGCGACTGCTTCTGCGACTTCTGCGACTGCGGTCTGCTCAGAGGCCGGCGCTTCCACATGCTCCACAAATTCCGTTGCGCCATCCTCGTGCAGCACTGCCATATCGCTGGTAATGGCACGTTCCATCTCAATGGACATGATACCCCACTTGCTGATCAGCTGCCGGAGCATGGTCTTGCACGCCATTCCGTCAAAATCCTTTTCCCAGAAAGTGTACCCTTTTCCGGCGGAATAGCCCTTGGAATAGCGGCGTGCGTGGGACTCCATCTTCTCCCTGCTCCAATAGATCGATTTCCGGAACCCATTGGTGTATTCGAACATGGCGTAATATCCGGAAGTCGGTGCTTCCTCCCGCTGTCTTTCATCCGGAATCAGCTGCACTTCGATTTCCTCATTCAGCGGGTCGAATCGCACCAGCTCTCCCGCCTTGATCGGCAGCACATTCAGCTTTTTGTACTGTCCGGAACAGATCGCCAGCTGGATATATCCCTTGTATCCCAGCTGGAACTGCGCTGTTTTCCGGTGGTTCTTGTTGTCGTTGAACGGCACGAGGTAATATTGCCCCAGCTGCGGTGACGGCGACAGGTTCAGCCCCTCGCCCAGAAGCCCTGCAGAGAGAATTGTCCCTGCATCGCACTCCTGAAGCGCCGGATTTGCACTGACTGCGGAGGTGATCGCTGTCACAAATCTTGCTGCACGCTTCGGGTCTGCCAATGTGTTCTGGATCAGCCGCTTGTATCCGTCCGACTGAATCGCAACAGTAAACGGAAGCTTCTTTCCGCTGCTGCTTGCCAACTTGTTTTTTACTGCCATGTTATTTCATCCTTTCTGTGTCCTGATAGATTCCGCTTTCTGTGCTCTTCCGCAGCACACGGAACGAAATCCCCTCTCGCTTCATGTAGTCCCGCAAATCCATCATCTGTGTGCGTGTACAGGTTGCCAGAAACGCAGCAGAGCCGACAGGGTCCGGAAGCGTGACCGCCTCCCGTGCTGCTGTCATCGCATCCACTTCCAGTGTCTCCGGAATGCGTTCCGGCGGGGCTTGCCGTTTCTGCTCTGCTGCTTCTCTGTGCCGGAAGAGTTCCGCAGCCTGCAGCGTCTTGGTCATGTTATAGTGCTTTTGATACTCTGCAAGGATTGCAGAGAGATAGGGCTTGTCCCGGAACTGCTCCCGCAGCACTGCCAGATCGTTCCGGATTCGGTCGATCTGATCTGTGAGTTCCAGTTTTAGCGCTTCTGTGCGCTGCGAAACATTTGCCCACTTCGGATTCAGAATTGCATCAAACCGGATAAACTCCCGCAACTCCCCGTCCGAAATGTAGTCCTCAAAGGTCTGGTACAGCTGGTTGTATTTCTCCTGCTTTCTCGCATCCTCAAAGCTTTTGAGCTGTGTGTCAATGGCGGCAATGGGGGCTTGAATCATGCTGACAAGCGCCTTGCACTGTACCTCAAATGCCTCATACGGGGCAAGGCAGGTGCGCTTGATCTCTTTCCGCTTGTCCTCGATTGCTTTCACCAGCTGGTTCAGCTTCGCTTTGTCTGATTTGGCAGCTTTGATGCTGTCCTCTGTGACCACCAGATTCTGATAATACGCCAGTTTCGGCGCAATCTGCCCTTTCAGTTCCTCGAAATTCCAGTCGATCTGCTGCGGCAGCACAGACAAATCGGTATTCACAACAAAATCCATAAAATATCACCACTCCTCTCTTAAATTTCCGGCAGGATCAGCGCCGGTTTCATCTCGGTTTGTACCAGTTCCCAGAATGTTTCTTCCTTTTCCAGCAGCCATGCCAGATCGTCAAGAACATCCGCACGATTCACAAAATATTCCCGTATCTGCTTTCTTGGTACACCGCCGGAATGGTATCGAAGATATGCATACAAATACACGAAATCCCATCCGGTGGCGAGCAGCTGGTGCAGCACCTGCACATAATAGTTCTGCGGCAGACGGTTTTCCCATGTCTCCCACTGTGCAGCGTTCTGAATGGTGCAGGTCTTGATTTCCAGAATGCCCTTGCCGGCATCGCCAGTCAGCTCCCCGTCCAGTGTGGCATAAAGCCAGCTGTGCCTGCCCTCGGCATACATCCGGTATGGATGATATGTCACCTGAAATTCCGGATGCTCGACTTGAAACAGGTTTCGCAGCACAGATTCTGCTGCTACGCCAAATGCGACCGCAGGCTTGTCCGAGATATCTTCAGCGCAAGAATGCCCTGTCTTCTCCTCCCACAACTGCACATTCGTCTTGTAACGATTCATCCCGACCACACATGCTGCATCGCTCCCGCCAATGCCACGCTTTCGGCACGCCAGCCAATCTGCACGTGTTTCGGGATCACACAAAATCATTTGACAAATCCCTCGCTTTCTGTTATACTAGTAATGGTTTATTTTTTATCCAAGTCCCCGTCATCGGTTGCCGCCGGTGCGGGGGTTT